>Ga0116179_1000249_pt1 | contig 41799 bp, 33 predicted proteins | sample AD_UKC071_MetaG_FD_89751 | JGI IMG/M metagenome (GOLD analysis project Ga0116179, IMG submission 89751) | Active sludge microbial communities of municipal wastewater-treating anaerobic digesters from USA - AD_UKC071_MetaG | ecosystem: Engineered > Bioreactor > Anaerobic > Digestate | place: USA...
CGAATTATTTCCATGAAGATATCACCTCTCGAGTAGTCTTTTCGGAGATTACTCGTCCTTGGCAGGACGGTGATATCTTCTCTTTTTGTCTGTAAAACTCCTACAATAACTTTACACTAACACCCTGGATAAGCCACCCGTTAGACCCACATTCAACAAAGCATAGCCATTATCTTTGCCCGGGGCCGGCTTATACCGCCTGCCTCAACCTTAGCGGACATGGCGGCAAGAACCCAACAGTTTAATCAGAATAAAGAAAGGGAGCTGTCCTCCAGGGGCCTTTTCCTGCCATCCGGACTAAAGCTGAGAGCTTACCAAGGGAAATTGCTGCGGGAGTCCTGCTCCTACCGGCAGGCTTGAGTACCGGCCTCTAGGATCTGCTCAATACGGCTCACCGCAGGCGGGTGGCTGTAGCTGAACCAGCGGATAAAGGGAGCGGGCGCAACATCGGACAGGTTTTTGGCAGCCAGATCCTGCTGCAGGCGGACAGCGCCCTCCACATCCCCGGTGAGCATTACCGCAACCCGGTCGGCCTCCTGTTCCATTCCCCGGGAAAAATAATTCTGCAGAGGTGTTCCGGCAAAGGTAACCAGGAGGAAAAACAGCAGGATCACCGCCCAGGCGCCGGGTGGATAACGGCCGCCTGCCAGCGGGACGGTAGAGCGCAGGGTTAGAAACAGAAGGCCCCAGAGGGCGAAGTTGCCCAGAACACCCAGGGCCAGCCCCCGCACAATGTGTCCCTGACGCCAGTGGGCCATTTCGTGGGCCACCACCGCCCGCACCTGGTCCGGGGGGTAGTCCCTCAGCAGCGTATCATAAAGCACGATTCGCCGGGTCCCTCCCAGGCCGGCAAAGTAGGCGTTGGCCCGGTTGGTGCGGCGGCTGGCATCCATAACCAGCACCTGATCCACCGGCAGCCCGGCTTTTTGGGAAAGCTCCTGGACCATCGAGACCACTGCGGGATCCGCAGCCGGTTCAAAACGGTTAAAAAGTGGAGCAATCAGGACCGGCCAGAGGTAGCTTTCAATGACCAGCCAGGCCGAAAAAAGCACTGCCCCGGCCAGCCACCAGGTGCGGGGCCAGCGGCCCATAACCTGGAAAAGAATGACCGCCCCTGCAGCGCCAAAGACCAGCCGGAGCCCGGCGCTTTTGATATAATCAGACCACCAGGAGGCAAGATTCTGGGTTGAGAAGCCCCACTGGTGCTGCCAGACATAGCTGCTGAAAAAGTTGAAGGGCAGGTCCAGTACAAGCAGCGCCAGCCAGAGGACCAGAAAAAACAGCAGCAGGCTTAAAATATAGTTGCCCCCGGCAGCCTGTTCCGACCAGCGGGACAGTGCCGCCGCCCGGCCGCTGAATACCAGCCACAGCAAAAAGGCCGCCTGGCTTAAGAAACCGCCGATAAACACCAGCCGCAGTATCTTATTATATTGCCGTCCCAGCTCCACCTGGCCGGCGCTGAAATACTGCCAGGTTTCCGGAGTCACCCGCCCCGGGAACAGGGTAAACCACAAATAAAGCAGGCTGAAGGCGACGGTCAGCAGAACCAGGACCAGCCAGATGCCATTTAGACGCAACAGCTTACCCCCTCCGTTTTGCCAAGGCTAATGGCTTGTCTCCAATCTAAACTATTCCGTAAGGAAATAAAATATACAACTGTTTTTTAACCGGCTGCCCATGGGCAGCAACATGCAAAGGGAGAAGGCCTTTAGCCCTCTCCCTGAATAAAGCAACCATCCCTACAGTTTAGCTGTTACCCTGTGAACGGGATTTGTTCATAAGTCTTGCTAAACGAACCTGTTCAAAGCCAGCTTCCTACTGGAACCACTACAAAAGGATACTTCTAATCTTCCTCGATCCGAATAGGAAACCCTTTTCTGGTTGCTTCAAACCCCAATGCTAAAACATAACTTCAATATGAACCGGAGACTAAAAAAACACTACCCTGGAGACTGGTTACTGCTTGCATTAAAGCTTAAATTCACGTCTGACAACCCTGCAATACATTAAACCCAAGTCACTGTAAGGATGGTGCTTAACTACAGTTTAGCACCCTCACATCTCATTTACAAGACCATGCTAATTAGTAGTATTAGCCAAATCTTACCTTTGGTCCACCTTATTACAGGCGTCTTCCAGGAGCAGCTGAACCCTGGCGACCAGACTGGTGTATTCCAGGGGGGTGGGGATAAACCCGCAGACATCCCTTTCTACCGTCAGGGTGGACTCGCCTACCACCAGGACCTTTGCCTCCGGCCATATCTTTTGGAGCCTTTCCAGGCCGTAATGTTCCAGGACCTGGCGGTCCAGCAGCAGCACAGCCGGAGCATAGCGTTCGGCCAGGCCGGGCAGGTCTCCCGGGCAGGCTGCAGATACAACTCTCAAGTTCGCCGCCCGGAAAGCCTGTTCAGACGGATAGCGAATGATTTCGTCCGTCACCGCGATCAGGACATCCACAGCGGAAACCTTACCCTCCATGCGCAAGGCCGGCAGTTCCACCACAAAGGCGGCGCCTCCTTCCGGGGCAGCTGCACAGCTAATTCGCCCCCCGTGGTTGTGGACAAAAGCCTGCACCACCGGCAGCCCCAAACCGGTGCCCCTTTCCTTGGTTGTAAAAAAGGGCTGGAACAACCTTTCCCTGACTTCAGGCGTCAGGCCGGGGCCGTTGTCATGAACAGAAAAGGTGACATTGTCTCCAGCTCCCCGGAGAATCAGCCTGACCAGTCCCCTCTGCCCCGCCGCCTCTACAGCGTTGCGGACCAGGTTCAAGACGACCTGGGTAAGCTGGCCCGGGTCGGCGGCAACCGGCGGCACGGGCTCCAGATTCATCTGGAGTTCTACACCTGAGAGTACCGCCTCCCCTTCCAGCAGGGGTCTCAGTTCCTGGAGAAAGGCCTGCAGGTCCAGTGGCTCAGGATCCAATTCAGCGGGCCTGCCCAGGAGAAGGAATTCATTTAAAAGCCGGTTCACCCTGTCCAGCTCCCGCATGATTAAGTCCACATACCCCCTTACCTTTTCCGGGTCCCGCTTGCGGGCAATTAACTGAAGCAGCCCCCTGGCCGCGGTTAAAGGGTTGCGGATTTCATGGGCAAGGGCGCCAACCATAGTCGTCGTCACGGCCAGACGCTCCGCCTGACGGGCAGCTTCCTGCCAGCGGTGGTGGTCCGAGCGGTCTTCGGCCAGCACCAGCCAGCCCGAAGCACCCTCTCCTGCCCGCAGGGGGAGAACCTGCCAGTCCAGCCAGGGGCCGTCGTCACCCTGCCCGAGGGGGTCCATCCGGCCCCAGGCCCGGCGTTCAGTCCGCTCCCGCAAGAACGGAGTCCAGGGCGCCTCCAGCCCGGCGGCGGGAATATCAATAAGGCCAAGTGTTGGATATTGCAGCAACTTTTCAGCACAGGAATTGGCGTAGACAATAATTCCATCCCGGTTCACCAGCAGCACGGCACTGCCGATGGCATCCAGTACCTGGGGCAGGCGGGTATTGACAAGCTCAAAGATGTGCTCGATTTCATAAACAATGCTGCATTCCTGGGCCAGGTTAGGAAGCAGTTCTGCGGCCTGACCGTAGTCGGCAGGCTCCACCACGCCCAGGCGGCCCCGTACTTTGCTGCTGGGTATTTCCAACTCCACCCGCGCTTCACACCCGCTCCTAAGACAGCAGCTGACCGTCGCTTCATCACCCTTCACCAGGAGGACCTGCCGGTCTCCCGCCTCATATGACAGCCAGTAGCCCCGGGCGTCCAGCAAAACAACCAGGGAGCTCAAAATCAAGTCAAGAGCACGGTCAACTGCCGCCCCGTCCCCCTGAAAAAAGGACAGAACAATGTAGTTCATCCGGCGCAGGACAGGGAGCAGGGTAGCCCGCAGGTCGCCTTCCATCCCCTTGCTCAAGCAAAGCTGGAAGCTGCTTAGAAGCTTTTGTACCATTCCGGCCCGGACTTCAAGGGGGAGAGTCCCTTCCGCCGGACAAAGGGCACACTGGCGGACGACCAAGCGGAGGCCATCGTGAAGCCGTATCACAGCAGCTTTATGCCCTGCAGCGGTGGCAAACCCGGCCGGGTTGTTCGCTGCTCCAGAATGCTTCAGGGCCAGGTCCAGGTCCTGCGCCGTCAGTTCCGGAAAACTGCAGCCGCAGACAGGACAGTAGAGGGGTTTCTGGACACAGGAGCTGTCCTCCGGAAGGAACGCGGCCAGGTTCAAGTGCAGGGCTGCAGCGGCGCTCTCCATAAAACCAGCCCAACGCCAGGATGCCAAAAGCTGCTTCGTAACGGCTGATTTACTCATGGGTCCATGCTCTCCTTTGTTCCAGACAGCCCAGGCTCCCCAATGCTGAGCCCGTCCAGGTCGACTTGAGGTTCCCTTAGCTGATTAATTGGCTGCTGCCCCGCATCTTTAACAACGCGCAGGTAGCGCTTTAATTTCTGGTCCTGTTCCTGGAGCGTAAAGCAGCAGATAATAGCCAGGTGGTGCTCATTGGCCACCAGCCTGGCTTTTTCCGGGTCGAACTCCCCCAGCCGGTCCAGGCTGGTACCGTCCTTTAGAAAATGTTATCAGCGCGCTGCTTTTTCGAAGCATGACTTGTTTTCCACAGGGGGTGTTCCACAACCAAAAGCATCACCTGGATTGCAATGGCTTGCCCCAGTGAATTAAAGGTATCTCTGACCATCCGCTTAGGCTTTTAAAACATCACTTATAAATTAATTAACATCTCACCAGTTAGTATCATAGTTTACCATTCAACTATTTTCGACAGTATTAATGATATCCCTGCAATATTCTTAATATTGGCACTCTGGTTATTTGGATTTAACCTGAAATTAAACATAATTTAAGGCTATTTTTTTTGATAAATAAACATGATTTAGGGCTATTTCTTTGATAAATAAACAATATTTAAGGCTGATTCTTAAAATTTTTTAATAAATTCTCACCTTGTAACAGAGAATGACAATTTTCAGGGGGTAGGGCATAGTATACTAAATTACACAGTGAGGCTGACATAGTTTCATTAACTCGAGTAGCATAGAACAGCTTAAAAGACAATAAAGGAGGCAGCCTATGGCACGGGTTTTGGTTATAGAAGACGAGTCGAATATTTCCCTGGTGATGGAAATTGCCATTAGCGAAGGGGGGCATGAGGTCGTCACAGCGCCAAACGGCCGGGCTGGGCTGGAACTGCTGAAACAGTCGCCGGCACCTGATATTATTTTTGTGGATCTTTGCCTGCCCGGTTTAAGCGGACGCGTTGTGGCCGAAACCATACACGCCGACAAAAGGCTGCGGGACATTCCTGTTGTGATTATTACGGGCTTCACGCCAAATTCCGATAATTTCCCCCCGCCGGACTGCTACCGGGCTATACTTAACAAACCCTTTGATTTATTAGACGTCCTGGATCTAATCGAAAGACTAACGGTGCCTGAAAAAGAAAAGCCGGCTGCTTTTTGCCCGCCGGTCTATCTCGCAGGAAGCCTTTAACTTGTCTTAATTGTTTAACAATCATTATATAAAAGAACCAGATCCAGCCAACCCACCGGCCCCGGCGAACAATCAAAGGACGCCACGAAAAAGGCGTCCTAATTCAGTCAGCAAGACCTTTGGGGAAAAAGGCTGTTCTTAACGGTTTTTAGTTCAGCGCATTGAGAGGAAAACAGTTCAAATCTTTGGCCGTTTATAATCCTCCTCCTTTTGGGAGGACCTATTTTTCCTCTCCGAAGTCCCTTACCTTCTGCTTGACAGGTCTTTTAAGGCTGCTGAAGTTTTTATAGAAAAACCAGATTATTCCCGTAAGCAGGACAAAAACTATGAAATAGCTTAGGGGACGGAAATATGGTTCAATTAAACGCCAGTTTTCACCAAGCTTGAAGCCCAAGAAGGTCAGTGCCAGGTTCCAGGGGATACAGCCCACAAAGGTATAAACGAAAAACTTTACAAAATTCATCCTGGCCAGGCCGGCAGGCAGTGAAATAAAGGTCCGGATCACCGGCAGGTTGCGGGCAAAGAAAACCGTCCAGTCCCCGTAGCGGGAAAACCAGCGATCTGCTTTATCCAGGTGCCCGGGGTTAATTAAAAGGTACTTGCCGTACTTCTCCAAAAGGGAACGCCCGCCGTTGGCACCAATCCAGTAGGTTAGCACGGAACCAAAAACATTTCCCAGTACGCCCGCCGCAGCCACGAACCAGAAGTTAAAAGTACCCACTGCTGTCAGGAAGCCGCCAAAAAGCATAATCACCTCGCTGGGCAAGGGGATACAGGCACTTTCGATTGTCATTCCGATCAGTATGCCCCAATAACCAAGGCTTTCGATCAAGTTGACGGCTATCCGGGCAAGCTCTTCAACCAGAGTATGTAACATCCGCAACCGTTCTCCTTTCACGGACAAATATCTCACCAGAAAAGTTCTGCTTCATCCACCGGCACTGCCCGTAGGCTGCAACCTTCAATGTCCACAGGCGTGACTTCCCGCCGAACTGGCGGTACACTTCCCAGCTAACCAGCCAGGGCCAGCAGGTTTATCGCGACGTTCACGTCCCTGTCGTGATTTGTGCCGCAAACCTGGGCCTGGCCGGAGCGGGCACACTACTACCCCCTGAAAGCCCGGGGCACAACTCCTGCTGCAAGTGTTCCTCTCCTTTTAAAAACCTCCATTATAGCAATATATAAATATCTAAAAATACTGTAAAATTTTTCAGGCCTTCAGGTTGGCGCTGCGTCAGCAGCACGGTAGTCCAACAGTGTTAATACCTGCCTGGAGATTTACCTGTTTTTTATTAAGACCTGCTAAAACCCGGCAAATCCCTCGTAAGCTCCCCCTGTCAAAAACTTCTTCACCAGTATTCCTGGCAAAAGGCATCTGTCCCAAAGGTTTTTTTCTTCCGGCGCCGAACTATGCCGGTATGGCAGATTCACAGGTCCTTCAAGAAAGGCCCAATAAATAATTATTTCCAAAAGGAGCATGGAATAGATGAAAAAGTTTAAGATGCTTACTACTATTCTTTTTCTACTGACTTCATCTCTAACAACAGCTGCCTGTTCCGGCCCAGCTCAAAAGACAGTATTTTTTTCAAAACAGGCGCCTGAAGCCATTGGACCTTACTCCCACGGGGTCAGGACAGGAAACCTGATCTTTACCTCCGGTCAAATCCCCATCAACCCTGCTACCGGGGAAATAGTATCTCCGGACATAAGGGTTCAAACAAAGCAGGCTTTGGAGAATCTTAAAAACGTATTACAGGCCGGCGGCAGCGACCTGGACCATGTCTTAAAGACCACCCTTTATATTAAAGACATGAATGATTTTAGTGCTATCAACGATGTTTACGGCAGTTACTTTAAAGAAAACTGCCCTGCCAGGTCCTGTGTGGAAGTTTCGGCCCTGCCCAAAGGCGCCCTGATTGAAATTGAGGCTGTAGCGCTGGCCAAGAAGTGAATTCGATTTTAGGCACCAACATCCAAGAACCGCTGGTTTTACAAAACCGGCGGTTCTTGCTGAAAACCCTGTATTATTTGTTTGCCTTCTGAATCTTAGCCCAGGTGTCCTTCAAGGGGACTATCCGGTTGAAAACAAGCCTTTCTTTTGTTGAATCAACAGTATCTACACAGAAATAACCCTTCCGCAAAAACTGGTAACGACTACCTGGCTCTGCTCCGGCGAGGCTCGGCTCAAGGAGGCAGTTAGTCAGCCTTATTAACGAGTTCGGGTTAAGGCAGGACTTGAAGTCCTCTTCTTCATCCGGATTTTCTTTCAAAAAGAGGTGGTCATATAAACGCACTTCTGCCGGGACGGCGTGACGTGCCGAAACCCAGTGCAGGGTTCCCTTGACCTTGCGGGAACTGGCCGCGCTGCCGCTGCGGGTTTCCGGATCATAGGTACAGTGCACCTCAAGCACTTCGCCGGTTTTTTCATTCTTAACCACTCTCTCGCAGCGGATAATATAGGCGTTCTTTAAGCGGACCTCCCGCCCGGGGGAAAGCCGGAAATATTGTTTGGGCGGGTTTTCGCAGAAATCCTCCTCTTCAATATAGAGTTCCCTGGAAAAGGGCAGCTTGCGGGAACCTAGAGCCGGGTTCTCCGGGTTATACTCCGCCTCCAGTTCCTCCACCTGCCCTTCCGGGTAATTGTCGATAATCAGCTTCAGGGGCTTTAAAACAGCCATCACCCGGGGCACACGCAGGTTCAGATCCTCCCGGATACAGTGTTCCAGCATGGCTATATCAACAATACTGTTGCTTTTGGCCACCCCGATCCGCTCGCAGAAATCGCGGATAGCTTCCGGGGTGTAGCCCCTTCTGCGCAGGCCCGAGATGGTGGGCATACGCGGGTCGTCCCAGCCGCTGACAATGCCCTCTTCCACCAGCATCCGCAGCTTGCGTTTGCTCATCACCGTGTAAGTAAGATTTAAGCGGGCAAATTCAATTTGCTGGGAGCGGAAAATACCCAGAGTATCAAGGAACCACTCATAGAGGGGGCGGTGATCTTCAAATTCCAGGGTGCAAATGGAGTGAGTTATCCCCTCCAGTGAATCAGAAATGGGGTGGGCAAAATCGTACATCGGATAGATGCACCACTTGTCACCCGTCCGGTGGTGGGTCGCCCGGATAATCCGGTAGATTACCGGATCCCGCATATTCAGGTTGGGGGAGGACATATCGATTTTAGCCCGGAGGACGCACTTACCATCAGGGAACTCTCCGTTCTTCATCCGCTCAAAAAGGTCCAGGTTCTCCTCCACGGACCGGTTGCGGTAGGGGCTTTCCTTACCGGGTTCGGTCAGGGTACCCCGGTATTCTTTGATTTCCTCCGCGCTCAAGTCGCAAACATAGGCTTTGCCTTTCTTAATCAGCTCGACGGCGAAATCGTAGAGCTGGTCAAAGTAGTCGGAGGCGTAAAACAGCCGGTCACCCCAGTCAAAGCCCAGCCAGCGGACATCTTCCTTAATGGACTCGACGTATTCAACTTCTTCCTTGGTGGGGTTGGTATCATCAAAACGCAGATTGCAGAGGCCTCCGTTTCTGGCGGCAAGGCCGAAATTCAAGCAAATAGACTTGGCGTGGCCAATATGAAGATAGCCGTTGGGCTCCGGAGGAAAACGGGTGTGGACCCGCCCGTTATATTTATTGGTTTTAAAATCCTCGTTAATGATGTTCTGGATAAAGTTCGCCTCCAGAGCAGAGGGTTCCCTGGCCAGTCCGGCATCTTTTGGTTTCGCTCTGCCTGTCTCTTTATTTGGCGTTTCCATATAATTATCTACCCTTTCCTGTGGATTAACCCGTATCCCCTTTTAGTTCATATTTCCCCCAGATTAACCAATAATCCTCTTTATTATGCCCTATAGCATATTTTTGCCAGCTTTCAGAATGTATATTATTATAACACCACTTAAAAATCAAACCTATCACCTGAGAAAGGGTGCTTTAAATCCACGTTCCTCCCCAGGCCCGTGAAAATTTCCTGGCCTGACCGGCAGATCTTCTGGGAAGATTTTAATTTGCAATTGCCATTGACTTGCTCAACAGCACTGCCAGCAGGCAAGGTATCTGCGGCAATAAATGAAATGAATAATGAGAAATGAATAATTTTAAGGAGTTATCGTTACCTATTACGACAACTCCTTGATTTCGCAAGACAGGTTTTTGCCAGGGGTATTATTTCAGTATAACCCAGCAGCCAGGCTGTTTACCCGGGCGGGCTTAATTATTGCAAAACTATATTTTGATCTCTACTTGAGCCGCAACCAAACTTTTTGCGCCGTATTTCTCCCTTAAACGCGGCTTTTCAATCTTGCCGGTTGGATTGCGGGGAACATGATCAAAAATAATCTTTCGCGGGCGCTTGTAACGGGGCAAGGCTATACAGAATTTCTTTATATCTTCTTCCGTACACTGGTAGCCGGGTTTTAATTCGATAATGGCAGCCGCAATTTCACCCAGCCGGCTATCGGGCAGCCCAATGACAGCAGCGTCTTTTATGGCCTCATGGGCGCGCAGGAAGTCTTCAATTTGAACCGGATAGATATTCTCCCCGCCGCTGATAATCACGTCTTTTTTCCTGTCCACCAGATAGATAAACCCGTCCTCATCCATCCTGGCCATGTCTCCGGTCAGCAACCACCCGTCCTTGAGTACTGCCGCGGTAGCTTCCGGGTCTTTGTAGTAACATTTCATCACACCAGGACCCTTGACAGCCAATTCCCCAACCTCCCCCTGGGGTACGGGGTTCCCGTTCTCATCCACAATCTTGGCTTCCCAGTTGTGGCCCGGTATTCCGATGGCGCCCACTTTATGAATATTTTCGATACCCAGGTGCACACAGCCGGGACCGATGGATTCGCTCAGACCGTAGTTGGTATCATATTGATGGTTGGGGAAATATTCTTTCCAGCGGCGAATCAAGCTGGGCGGGACCGGCTGGGCACCGATGTGCATGAGCCTCCACTGGGAAAGCTCATAATCCTCCAGCTTTACCTCTCCCCTTTCAATGGCGTCCAGTATGTCTTGGGCCCAGGGAACCAGGAGCCAGACAATGGTGATTTTTTCCTCAGATACCGTCCTTAAAATCCATTCCGGTTTAACTCCGCGCAGCAAAACGGCTTTGCTCCCCGTCAGCAAGCTGCCAAACCAGTGCATCTTGGCGCCGGTATGGTAAAGGGGTGGAATACATAAAAAATTGTCTTCACGCCTCTGCCCGTGGTGTTTATATTCCGTATAACAGGCCGACACCAGGCTTCTGTGCGTGTGCAGGATCGCTTTGGGAAAACCTGTGGTGCCCGAAGAAAAATATATGGCCGCATCATCTTCATCGTCAATTTCGACCTGGGGTTCCTTGGAGGAACAATTGGCAGTAAGGCGATCATAGCTTTCTGCAAAGGAAGGACGGTTTTCTCCAGCGTAAAAAACCAACTTCACTTGAGGTGTGATCTGATCGTAAATAGTTTCTATCCGCCCGATAAATTCTGGGCCGAAAATCAAGGCAACGGTATCAGACAGCTCCAAACAGTATTTTATTTCCTCGGCCGAATAGCGGAAGTTTAACGGTACCGCCACAGCGCCGGTTTTTAATATGCCAAAATAAATAGGCAGCCACTCCAGGCAATTCATTAAAAGAATGGCCACCTTATCCCCCTTTTTAATTCCTCTCTTCAGCAGCAGATTGGCCAGGCGGTTTGCCTTTTCGTTAAAAACATGCCAGGTCATATCCACCCGGTATTCGCCTTTTGGATTGTTTTCAATAAGCTCGTAGTCCCGCCAGGTGATATTATGCCTTTCCTGTAGTTCCTTGTTAATTTCTGTCAGGCAGATCTCATCACCATAAAGCCTGGCATTGCGTACTAGAAATTCCGTGATGGGCATTTTTTCTTTCCTCCTGTTCTACCACACAACAAAAAAATTTTGTAATTAAAAAATAAAAAAAGGCCGTACTTCGCTAAAACTTCAATTTACTATCCTAAATATTATAAAACTAGACAAGCAGTTAAGCAACATCTTCCTAGCCCTTGTCTTTCATCTGGTTCGGTGTCACCCTAAATTATTTTCAATATCTTCCTGGCCTCCTTTGTTCCTAAAGCCTGACCAACATGATAAGTCCGCAAGAAGCCGGGTAAACCTTGTTCTTCTTTACTAATTGAGACAGGATCCTCCAAAAATACTGGGATACTTTTGAGATTACTGGAATTTTTTTGAGATAGTATTTTGCCTGGCAAAACCGGCCCTTAGGGTCAGGTTTTTCCTTTTAAAAAGGATTTTTCGACATTTATACCTAATAGTAAATCATAGGTACGGCTGTTTTTTGAGAAAGTCGACGGTAGTGACTAAAAGCCTCTGTAGTGGTGGGGCAAAGGCGGCATTGTTATTATTTCAACATCTGGCCAGATCAAATCTCCTTAAAAACTCACCAAAAACCCGGCGTGCCTATCGTTAAGCATGGTGTATGGCAGGAGAGCGACAGGGGGTATGTACGATTGATGAAGAAGGCTGCTGTTCTGGTTGTTATCTGTTTAATGCTAGCTGTTATTCCGGCAGGATGCGGCAAGTCAGAGAAAATAATCACCCAACTGGATGACGCCAGTGAGGCAAAAATCGGCGTTATGACCGGCTCAACCGGAGAGCAATCGGCCAGGGCCATGTTCCCCGGCGCGGACATTAAAAGTTTTGATGATGTCATGGACGCAGTAGCCGCCTTGAAAGCAGGACAGCTTGAGGCTGTGGTTATGGATAATACAGAAGCATCGAATGTGGTGAGGCATAACCCGGACCTGTGGTTTCTGCCTGAACCAGTATTAGATGAGGACATAGCCATCGGAATAAGGAAAGGCAATGAAGAACTGCTTGCAGCAGTAGACAGAATTATTGCCGGGCTAATAAGCGACGGGACACTGGAAGACATGTGGAAACGCTGGTTTAAGCAAGACTCATCCCCCTATGAACTGGTTGAACTTAGCGTACCTGCAGGTGGGACACCTCTCAGAGTTGGCGTGAGCGCTACCCGGGAACCCTTTTGTTTTATTGATGAAAACAGGGGAATCACAGGCTTTGATGGCGAACTCGCCCGCAGGATTGCCATTGAGCTGGGCCGGCCGGTGGAGTTCTTCGACATGAAGTTTGCCGCATTGATCCCTGCCCTGCAATCAGGCAAAATTGATTTGGCCTTCACAATGACCATTACTGAAGAACGCAAGAAATCAATCTATTTTAGCCAACCGGTTTTTGCCAGCGCCCAGGTGCTGCTGGTTAAAAAAGCCCCGGGCGCTATTGGCGGTGGGAAAAATGTTTCCTTTCTAGCAAGGATCAGCGAAAGTTTCTATAACAACTTAATCCTGGAAAACCGCTATTTATTGATCGTGGACGGACTTAAGGTAACGGTTATCATTTCGCTCCTGGCAACCATATTCGGCACCCTGCTGGGCACAGTGATCTGCGCTATGCGCATGTCCCGAAACAAGATTCTCCAGCAGCCGGCCAGAGTCTATATCTCCATTCTGCGCGGCACCCCCGTGCTTGTCTTACTGATGTTCATATTCTATGTTGTTTTTGCTTCCGTAAACATCAACCCCATCCTCGTTGCAGTGGTTGCCTTCGGCATGAATTTTGCGGCTTACGTCTCCGAAATGTTTCGAGCGGGTATCGAAAGTGTCGACAAAGGCCAAATCGAAGCCGGCATTGCCATGGGCTTTACCAAAGCAAAAACCTTCCTCTACATTGTCCTGCCCCAGGCAATAAGACATATTTTTCCCGTCTATAAGGGGGAATTCATCTCCTTGGTGAAAATGACTTCAGTTGTTGGATACATCGCCGTGCAGGATTTGACTAAAGCCAGCGATATTATCCGCAGCCGCACCTTTGATGCCTTCTTCCCCCTGTTTATGGTGGCGGTGCTTTACTTTCTCATATCGTGGCTGCTTACACTTTCCCTGGGCTATGTGGAATGGGTTACCGACCCGAAAGCAAAAAGGAAGCAGGCATAGCGCCACTGCCCAAAGTCGCAAACCCGCTTCCCTGCTTAACCTCTTCTCTTTAAAGAAACCGTGTAGAGCCACCGCCTGGTGGGTCGGGGTGTCTACCACCGGTACTGATAGTTTGATCCCTGGCCCTGTTTCAATCTTCGCTCTCCCTCAGGCGAAAGGAAATGTAGTTCACCCCCGAGATCCGGATATGGGCCACTTCCTGAGCCATTTTACCCAGCAGGGCCAGGCCCAGTTTAGCCAGTTCAGATTCACTGGCCGCGGTAAGGTTTTCCGGGAAATCAACCGCATCAAGATCTTCGGTTTCCGAGCGATCCTGAACTTCTACCAGCAAACCCTCTTCATCGGCTATAAAGTCAAAGCGGATCTTTTTCTGCTGGCCGTCTTCCGGCGGATCGCTGCCAACTAAAAACACAAAAACCTCTTCGCAAAGGATCTGCAATCGAAAAAGCATCCTATCACTTAACTTAAAAACGCTTCCCAGGTCAGCTGTTAAATCTCTGAGTTTAGACAGCTCCTGCAGGTTGGGGGCCAAAACCAGCGTTGTCTTTTTACCAGCAAACAACTCAAACAGTAAAGTCAACAGAAAAGCGGTAACGCCGCCCACTGCTATGCCATTATAGAGGAACGCCTCTGTTCCCGCCGGGATAAAGTCCGGGAAAAACAGCCGGTTTTCAGCGGCGAAGCCTACCCAGAAGGAAATGCCCGTAATAAAAGCTGAACGGCTGTTGAGGCCGGATTCTAAGATCAATTGTAAGCCGGTTACAAAAAGTAAAGCAAAAAAGATAAACATAGAGGCCCCTAATACCGGTTCAGGGATAGCCATAACAAGGGCATTTAACCAGGGGAAAAAGGCCAGCAGGACTAATATACCTGCCCCATAAATGCCCACCTGCCTGGAAGCAACACCGGTAAGTTCTACAATGGCAATATTTCCGGAATAAACGGTGTTGGGAATGGTGCCGGCCAACCCGGCCAGTACATTACCCACACCGTCGGAATAAAGAGCACCCTGGACGCTGTCGTAATCTACTTTTTTAAAACCCCGCCGCGACACCCGCTGAATTGCCATGGCATCACCTACCGTCTCAATGGTGCCTACCACGGTGACAACGGCAAAGGCTACCAGCAGGGGCCAGATTTCCGGGGAAAAATCGAGATAAAAACCAGGCCACTTCAGGGGAGGGAACCCGATAAAGGATGACCCTTTTAAGGCTGATAGATCGACCATGTCCAAAAAATAAGCGGTAACATAACCCCCCAGGATACCGACTGCCGGGCCCCACAAACGCCAGGCCGGCCGGCCAAAAACATAGAAAGCGGCAATGATCAGAAAAGTAACTAACCCCACCAGTAGATTCTCCGGTGTATGGTAGTTTTCAGTTCCCGGTTGCCCCACCCACATTTCCAGGGATAGGGGAATCAAAGAAACGGCCACAAGCATGATCACCACCCCCCCCCGCCAGAGGGGTTACAACTTTACGCAGTTTTCCCAGAAAATAAGCGATTAGAAATTCCAGGGGTGCTGCCAGGATGGACATGGTGGCCACCAGGGCAAAACCGCCGATTTCGGCAGCTACAAGGCCGCAGGAAAGAAACGCAGCGTTGGTCCCGGTAAAAAGGGTATAACCGGAACCGATTTTACCAATGCGGACCGCTTGAATTAAGGTGGAAACAGCGGTAACGATAATGGTGGCAAAGATAATATACTCCAGCTGTTCACGGGGCACACCGGTGGCATTGGCGATTATAATCGGTATAACCACCACACTGCTGAACAAAGCTACCACATGCTGCAAGGCTTGCAGTATGCCCAGTGATACCGGCATTTTTTCGTCAACAGCATATTGTATTTTAGCCTGATTGTTCACAATACTGCCTCCGCATCTCAAATTCATCCCTGCTAAACGAATCTAAGCTATTAACTCCCTATCAAAGCCAGGCGTGTTATGGATAAGCCATAGGGAGTAAATCAATTTTCATGCTACTCAGTGTTATGCACCTCGCTTGTTTTATATTTTTATGGGTACATTTCAACTTAGCCAGTGCTGGTGCATTTTCCTATTTTTGATCAATTTTGATCATATGTATGTATATTAACTTTTCGCACATGCTCTTTAAGTTTTAAATAATTTAAACACCTCCGTTTTAAAGGTGAATTGTTCAACGACCTTTTGACGTGTTACTTAAATACGTCTACAGTTACCTTTGCTGAGCTAATGTCATAACCATTATAAATATTATTGGTACTACCACAGTGAGTTTTTTCACTTTTGGTTCCCCGGAAATAGCTAAAAAAGAAGAGAACTGGGAATAATAGCCACAGTTCTCTCTGGCTGAACCATTTTTTTAAAATATATAGCCACTCAAACGATTTAGCTATTTATTTCTTACAGTCGCAGCTTATATTTCCAGCTACTATCTCTTGCCAATCACCGAGAACATCGTGTGTCCAACAGTCATCCGCGCCTGCCGCTTCACGCATGGTCAAAGCTAAGATATAAGCTAATTCCTTAACAGTGGCGCCGGCTTCTAAGGCACCTTTGAAATGCTTGAGTACACAAGGCTTGGAACGGGCTTTAATGGACAGAGCAAAGCAGATAAATTGATATGTTTTTTCGTCAATCATTCTTTTTTCTTCGTAAAGCTTATCGATCTCATCCAGTTTTTGGGCGAATTCCGGGAAAAATTCTGCTAACATTCTCATAAAACATCCTCCTGCTCCTAATATCTACTTTATATGCCCAAGTTCAAAAAGAGCTAGAAAACTATTTTAATAATGCTTTTATTTCATCAACCTTTAAAACCTTGCCCACAGCTTTTACTTCCTCATCAATTACCAAAGCCGGAGTCCTCATCACACCATACCTGGCAATCGCTTTGATATCCTGCACTTTCTCAACAGTGGCGGCAAGGCCCAGTTCTTCCACAGCCTTTCTGGCATTCTGTTCTAACTTGTTGCAGTTTGCACAGCCTGTCCCTAAAATTTTGATATTCATCTGCCCTTTACTCCTTTACAGTATTTCAGATATTAAATTAGACCAGTAAATAACCAAAAGCATTGAAGGTATAGCCGAGGATAATGATGCCTATAGTGACAACCGCAAAAAAGATGGCCAGAAGTCTAATCTTTACTGCTGTTTTGAGCATAATCAAAGAAGGAAGGGAAAGTGCGGTCACCGCCATCATGAAGGAGAGTGCTGTGCCAATACCCACCCCCTTATAGATCAATGCTTCAGCTACGGGCAAAGTGCCAAAGATATCCGCATACATTGGCACTCCTACTAATGTAGCAACAAGTACGGAATACCACTTATCTTGCCCTAGCACCATTGATATTATATTTTCCGGTATCCAGTTATGAATGACAGCGCCAATGCCTACACCAATCAAAATATAGAGCCATACTCTTTTGACAATATTAAGCACCTGTTCTTTGGAATAATTAAGTCGATCCCGCACGGTCAACTGGTTTTGCTCTAGATCAACCATTGGATTGCTGTAAACAAAAGATTCTACATATTTTTCCAGTTTAGCTTTGCCGATGAAGGTCCCGCCTATCACGGCAAGAACAAGTCCGGCAACAACATAGGCGATGGCTATCTTCCAGTTAAATATGCTGGCGAGAAGAAGAATGGAAGCCAGGTCAACCAGCGGAGATGATATTAGAAAGGAAAAGGTAATCCCCAGGGGCAGGCCGGCGCTGGTAAAACCAATAAACAACGGTATCGACGAGCATGCGCAGAAGGGCGTTACGGTGCCCAGCAAAGCACCTAAAACATTCCCCGTGATCCCCTTGTAGCCGCCCAGTATTTTCTTCGTCCGCTCAGGGGGAAAGAAGCTTTGGACGTAGGATATGGTAAAAATAAGCACAGACAGTAAAATAAATATTTTTATAACATCGTATACGAAAAAATGAATACTGCCGCCAAGTCTATCCTGGACACTAAGCCCCAAAACCTGCTCTACAAACCTTTGGGCCAGATCGGACAGCCATTGCATCTTGAGCAATTGATTGTTAAGCCATTGAAATATAAACACGATGCAGCCACCTTAATTCTGTTTTATTTAATCACTTACATTAACAGCACCGGCCCAGGTTCCCTTCTTTACAAATACAGTTTTCCTTGTCGGAAGTAATATAATCGAGGAATTTCTTTATTTTGGCAATGCCATCGGCACTGAGAGAATAATATGTCCATTTCCCCTCGTTTCGTCCCACAACCAGACCACACTCGCATAGTATTTTCATGTGATGTGAGAGGGTGGACTGGGACATATCAAACTTCTCCAGGATCTTACAGGCGCACAATTCTCCGCAAGAGAGCATATCAACAATCATCGCCCTTTTGGGGTCACCCAACGCCTTAAATATCCTGGAACCCTCTATATAGAATTCTTCCATAAGCTCACCTCACATTCAACTTCTTCGATGTATTAATAATATGTGTCAGTTCGATAAATGTCAATATGTTAATTCTATTTGAGGCTTACTTTATTTGTCTAAGCCTTGGAACGCCTATTACGGCTATTTCCCTGAGTATTCTGAAAGCCACCCGGGGCGGGCATTTCACCGTATTTGTCTGTGAACCGGGCTTTTAGCAGGGCAATCACCTGCTAACGGAACAGCCTGGTAAATTATGACATATTATAATAAATAATTATGTATTTAAAGGGGTGATGAATTCTGTATAACGATCTGAACTTCTGGCAAACACCCATCGTGTTTACTAAGAAACAGGTGGATTTAAGAAATCATTTTCGTATGCTCTGGGAACAGCATGCCGTTTGGACATGGTCAACGATTATAAGCCTGGTCTTTGGCTTGCCCATAACAGACTCCGTTGTTGCCAGATTACTTCGCAATCCCGTAGATTTCGAGCGTGCGCTGCAGCCTTATTACGGAGGTAGAATTGCCGCTGCATTTCGAGATTTGTTACGAGAGCATCTGGTTTTAGCCGCAGATCTTGTTATAGCGGCAAAGGCCGGAAATAATGAGGCAGCGGCAGAAGTAGAAAGAAAATGGTATACCAATGCCGATGCAATCGCCGTTTTCCTGGGAAGGATCAATCCTTTTTGGTCGAAGGAACAATGGAGGATGATGATGCGCCGTCACCTGGACTTGGTAAAAGCACAGGCAGTTAACATGCTAACGGGAAACTATGAAACAAGTATCGCGGCCTATGATGAAAATGAAATGCACATTTTAACAATGGCTGACGTAATGGCTGAGGGGATTATTAAACAGTTCCATATATATTAGAGGAATCGAGAGGGCTACAGAAATACCTGTAGTCCTCTTTCTTAATTATATTTTGCAAATCTCAGGGAAGGATATAAGCAACAAATACGGGGTGGCATGAGCGAGCTCAAGGTTGACTATAAAAAAAATAATAGATAATATAACATTAGTATCAACTTTGGGATTATTTACATATTCGAAGGTCACCTACAACAGTGACCGTACGAATTTAAACCAACCCCTTACCGGCTACATTACCAACATCTCTTAAGAAAACATCAAGAAAGGATGATCAGTGGTGGCTGCAACGGATTTATTAGACAAGGGTGCAGTTCTACAGCGCGACAAGGAGACATATGCGGTAGTTCCTCATATGCCCGGCGGGCTGGTAACCCCGGCTGCGTTGAGAAAAATAGCAGATGTTGCAGAAAAATATAATGCCGCGGCATTGAAGATTACCTCTGCTCAACGCCTGGCGATTGTGGGTTTAAAGGAAGAAGATTTGGATAATGTCTGGAAGGATCTGGGTATGAAGCCCAGCGCTGCCATTGGGTTATGTGTACGCAGCATAAAGTTCTGCCCGGGAACTACTTTTTGCAAACGGGGACAACAGGACTCCGTGGGCCTGGGGCTAAAACTGGATGAACGTTACCACGGCCTTGCGCTGCCCGGTAAATTCAAGATGGGTGTAAGCGGCTGTGCTAATTCCTGCGGAGAGAACCATTTCCGTGATGTGGGTGTAATGGGTACCCCGAAAGGTTTTAGATTGATGGTGGGCGGAAACGGTGGTGTATCGCCACGCCTTGCCCAGACTATTTACGATGGGCTGGACGAAGAACAAGTCCTGGAAAAAATCGATAAGATTATTAAGGTCTTTGCCGAAAACGCCAAAAAGCACGAGCGGCTGGGCAGATTTATCGACCGGATTGGTGGTATAGAAGAGTTTAAAAAGATGCTTGAGGAATAGCCCTTCCTTACTTTAGTGTATAAAATATAACAGATCCCCGGTGTTGCGTATAATGCCGGGGATCCTTTTTATTTAGTAGTATTCCGGCTTCCGTGTAAATATCAACAATGACCATGCTCATGTCTAACGGTAAAAATGCAAAGAGATTATTACTGAAAATAAGTATTTAATAATAAAAATACCATTTTTCGCATTATTCCCGTTGTGCCCACACCCTTGATCAATATGGGCGCGGCCCTGGGCAGGGTCTCTTTTCCAAACTTTTTGCTGGCATCGGCTCTAGGCAAGATGCCTGCCGCGGTTTTATACACCGGTTTGGGCCTGGCTTTATTTCAAGCCCGGGATGTCAAAACCATTCTTTTTATTATCGCTGCTGGCCTATCCGTCATGCTCCTGGCCAGGTTTGCCGCGAACCAATGGCTTCGGCAGAAATTGGATTAATCCCGTAAAGCAGCCACAGAAATTGAAACAAAATGTACGGATGAAGAAACATTTTTCAGCAAAGAAATCAGGCGCCCTTTGCGCGGCTTTTAGGGCTGCAATACCCCTCCCTATGCCTGACTTGCGCCTGTTTTGGACAGGCATTTTTCTTTTAGGGGGCAATCCCGGCAAGTAAGGGTGCCCTGGCAGGGTTTTTCCCGTAGCAGCTCATAGCTCCGGTCCAGCGGCACCCTGCTCCAGCCTATAACCGCCGTTACTGATTTAACCGGCTGAAGCAGGTAGTGAGAGGTCACGGTTAGGCCGATCTTCTCCCCACCTATGCTTTCTATAAATTGCTGCTGGCTCTCCAGGGGCCAACCCCCGTAACCTGGACTGAAACGTGCCGTCGGGTAATAAGCGCTGCGCCTGATCTCCCGGACCGCCAGCGCGTCCAGGGTTTCCGTAATATGTTCGGCTGCTGCAGAGGCAATACCATTGAAGATAAAGGCATCAGCAGCACCGGAGGTTTGTTGCAGCCCGGCCAGGAACCGGTCTATGCCGGGTCCCAGCGTAGCCGCCAGCAGGGTTACCTTCTCACAGGCAGCAAAATGAGCAACCACACGGCTTCCGGCGATGACTAGACTGGCGTCAGCCAGTTCAACCCGTTCCGGGCTTAGGGAGCGGATAGAGCAGACCCGGATCAAACCCTGGGGTTTGGCCAGACGGGTGACGTGCCGCAGGTAAGTGTCCACTAATTTATCTATATTGGCGGGGATGGAACCGGGCGCCAGCCCGAGATTGAGAAAGGGATAAATTTCTTCCCTGGTCAGCAGGAGGGGCAGGTTAAGAATCTGTACCTTCATGATTTATGTGCCGGGCAAAATCCCCGCACCAGCTGCACCGCTTCCACCGCGTCGGCGCCGTATCCGTCCGCTCCGATTTCCCGGGCATATTCAGCTGTGACCACTGCCCCGCCGACAATCACCTTGACACCGGGCAACTCCTGCCTGAGCAGTTCAATCACCCGGGGCATTTCCACCATGGTTGTAGTCATTAACGCGCTTAAACCCACCACATCCGCCTTTTCCCGCCGGGCTGCCTCCAGAAAAGCCTGGGCCGGCACGCTTTTACCCAGGTCCAGCACGCGGAAGCCGTGATTTTCCAGCAGGGCTGAAACGATATTTTTGCCGATGTCGTGGATATCGCCCTCTACTGTGCCGATAACGACGGTACCCCCCTGGGCCGTCCTTTGCCCGGGGAAATTATCCTTAAGAAAATCAAAAGCCTTTTTCGCCGCGTCACCGGCCAGGATCAACTGGGGCAGGTAGGCTTCGCCCTGGGCAAAATGCTCTCCAATGGTTTCCAGGGCGGGGATTATCCCCTCGTTTATAACGGACAGGACATCTCTCTTCTCTTCCAGCAGTTTCTGGACCAGCGGGATGACGGCTTCCTGCCGCCCGTTATAGATAGCCCTTTGCAGGGCGCGGGCCGGATCATCTACGTCAACCTCCTTACTTGGCGGGGAACCGGCCGGGGAAACCTGCCTGCCGGCCTGCGCCAGGTAGTTGCGCGCGCCGCTGTCACGCCCCGTCAGGAGGGCACCGGCAATCATTGTTTCTCTAATCCTGTGGTCAAGGGGGTTGGCGATGGCGGCATCAAGGCCGGCGCCCAGGGCTAAGGCCAGGAAAGCCGCATTGAGCCAGGAACGCTGGGGCAGGCCGTGGGAGACATTGCTCAGCCCCAGGACTGTATTAACCCCCAAATGCACTTTGACCAGCTTGATCGCCTGCACAGTTTCCATAGCCAGCTCAGGGGAAGTTGCCGCAGTAAGGACCAGACAGTCAATAATTATGTCTTCCCGCGGCAAACCATAGTGTTCTGCAGCTTCCACTATCTCTCTAGCGATCTGGAGCCTCTCCCTCGCCCTTGCCGGGATACCGCTTTCGTTCAGGGTTAAACCCAATACCGCCGCGCCATATTTCTTAGCCAGGGGCAGGATGGAATGAAGGCTTTTCTGATCACCGTTGACAGAATTAATCAAAGCCTTGCCCTGGAATTCCTGCAGCCCTTTTTCCAGGGCAGCCGGATTAGTACAGTCCAGCACCAGCGGGCAGTCCAGGCTCATCTGCAACTGCCGCACCCCTTCCGGCAACAGCCGGGTTTCATCTCCGCCAGCCAGGCCGGTGTTGAGGTCAAGGAGCAGGGCTCCTGCATCCAGCTGGAGCTCCCCTTCCCGGACAATGAAATCCCAATTTTGCTGCCGCAAGGCTTCCGCCACAGCTTTGCGGGCGGAGGGGTTAATTCTCTCGCCGATTATAACCGGCAGCTCCCTGGGACCTATGGTTACAGCCCGGCTGCGGCTGGCCAGGCGTGTGGCCGGCGGCCCGTCCTGCTCCGGCAGGGGAGCGGGCTCCCGGGAGGCTAAAGCTTCTCCCATAGCTTTGATATGGGCGGGAGTGCTGCCGCAGCAAGCACCAATCAGATTAACACCCAGGGCCCGGAAAGGCTCGGCGAAACGGGCCATATCCTCGGGGGTTTCTTTAAACACTGTTTTCCCGTCAACTAGGACGGGCATACCGGCGTTGGGTTCCACCAGCAGGGGCAGCCGCGTGGACCGCCGGTATTCTTTCATAACTTCCAGGAGTTCCTCGGCGCCGGTGGAGCAATTGGCACCGATGCAGGCAGCACCCATCGCTTCCAGTACAATGGCGGCGATTTGCGGGCTGGTACCGGTGAGGGTCCTCCCCTTGGTATAGGTAAGGGAACATGCTACCGGCAGCCTGGTATATTCCCTGGCCGCAAAGAGGGCAGCCCGTATCTCGCCTAAATCAGAGAAGGTTTCTAAAAAGATAAAATCCACTCCGCCGGCCTCGAGGGCCCGGGCCTGCTGGCCAAAAACCTCAACCAGCTCCACCCAGGGTATGGTGCCCAGAGGGACCGGAAATTGTCCGGTAGGTCCGATAATACCGGCCACAAAGGCCTGGTCCCCCACAACCTCACGCACCAGCTGGGCCGCCCTTTTGTTAATCTCCTCCACGAGGTGGGCCGCGCCGTATTCCTTCAGTTTCAACGCCGAGGCGCCAAAGGTGTTAGTCTGGATCACCTGGGAACCTGCCTCGAAATAAGCCCGGTGCACCTCTTGCACTGCCCGGGGGTGGGAAAGCATCCAGAGCTCCGGGCTTTCTCCCGGCGGCAGCCCCTGTGCTGCCAGCATGGTGCCCATGGCGCCGTCCCCCAGCAGGACCTGTTTTCGCAAGGTTGTAATAAAGTCAGCCATCCAAAGCCCCCCTGTCTGACCCTTTATATCCTGAAAAAAAGCCAGTTTTCCGCTGCAGGTGGGATTCATCCCGCCAGAGAAAACGCATCTTGGCGAATAAATCCTAATAAGGCTGAAGTATTTATTAAAGGGCCTAGTAGTACAATATTATCTGACGAAAACCGTTAAGTATATTAATCATGATTATATTTGAGATGGATAAAAATTTCTATAGCAGATGTGTTGAAATTACTTTAAAAAATATGAACCTACCCTTCTGGTGTGAATAAAACTACATAAAACTACGTTCTAATAATTGACTTTTATGTACTCATTAATAGTGGTTACCCCCCAAACGGAGTAACCACAAACTTTTCATCTGGTAAACCAGCCATAACTTTCTAATTTTTTTACTCATTTGTCTTAAATTCATGCAGGCGGGTAAACTCTACTAGATAACTAAGTGTCTTTAAAGTAAACACCTTCCCCCGCGTAGCAATCAGGAGTTTTTTCATATCCTCCCGACGCACACCAAAACCCCGTCCGCCAATGCAGGCGATAACCTCAAAACCAGGAAAGCCGTTTGTACTTTTCATTTTACTGATTTCCGCCAGGTGCTGTATACGAGTCACCTTATCCCTGGCAGTGCCGTCATCTTCAGTAATTTTTGCTCCTATCACAACCTGTGGATTAAACTCACTGGGGATAATAAAATCAGGAGTCTGATCGAACCCAGCTATCCGTTCCGCTCTTTTTGTTTTTCTATAACTTATACCTGCCTTTGTTAATACTTCCTCAATGGCAGATTCCAGGCTGTCCCCGACCAGTTCTGAAACTGAATCCCTGTGCCCAGCGAAAGGGCGCCCAAGAAATCTTTCATACAAAAGCATGGCATAGGGAACACCTATATTAGAAAGTGATATTATTCCACTGGGGCCTGTGCTGGTATCCGCCTTGTCCAGACGGTGAATCTTGTCCGGGCCAACCTCGGGAGCAGGCATGTTTAGCAACTGGCAGGCCGCATCCACAAGCGCTCCTACACGTTCTCTTGTGACCCGGCTGTCGCTTAATGCCGACATTGGTGACATGCGAATATTTCGATCCAGGTTGCGAGCAAACCCCTGTGAAACTTCCACACCTGTCCGCCGTGTTGCAACATAAGCCCATTCCGATGGTGTAAATCCAAGCATAGTGCGCAGAACAATAATAACCATGGGCTTTTGAAAGGCCGCTTTGGTTATAGAACGGGAATCTATATTCCGAAATCCGTTTGTTATCCTCTTTAAGAATTCATAGCCCCTCTCAAAAACAGGGTACTCAACAAACCCTTCGCCCTTCGGCATAACGAGAAACTCTGATTCAAGGCAGGAGAAGACTGAGGATATGTACAAATCAATTTCTGCTTCAACCTCTGTAAAAGGCACCTCAAAAGGATATTTCATCTTCTTCACCTCCGTAATTCTCTTGCATTTCACGGGCTAAGGGCATTTGGTAACAAGGGACTTTTAAGAGTTCGTCTGACAGGTGATTTTCAACCCCGGACCAGCCTCCAAGATTATCTATAGCTCTCTCCACTCTAACCATCTTATCTGAAGCTGATAAAGCAATATCCCACTCTTTACGCAAATACCATATCGCCAGGCGGACCAGGTGTCCGAAGGCTATACACCGGATATCGCCTCGAGTAGGCTTCACTTTCCCAGCCCGAATAAGTTCCAAGTCATGCCGGACCAGACCTGCTATTTCTTCAGATGTGGAAACAATTGTCCGTCTCGGGACTGTGCCGGTTAATCGACATACAAATATCGTATCTATTACCGATGAGCCAGTTCCGTTGATATGGATGGAAGCGCCCATCTCCCCCGGACAAGGGAGCGATGCTGAACAGGTCAACCCTGAGTCTAGGATTGCTACCGCCACCGGTAAATACGCTTCAATTTTATTATGATGATATGTAAAGGCCAACGGCGCTCCCGGTTTTAACGCCCGCGCCATTTTCACAAAAACCTGGGACAGCCCTTCGGTGAAATGTGACAGCCCCCGGTCCATTGTAATGTTACCGGTAAGTTCGTTCTCATCCCTGGTAGAACTTTTATTAAAAACACCATTGCTGTCGGTGGCCAACCTGCGTAGCCAGGTATAACAAAAATCCATTAACTCGGCGTATTGAACATTGGCATAGTATGGAGGGTCGGTCAAAACTGCGTCCAGGGAAGCAGTGGGTAGGTTGGAAAATGTTGAGCTACAGCAATAGAGATTGACTCCCCTGCTCTCCGTACCATCAATAGTGCCTTTAGACTCCCCTATCCATTCACCTTTAATCGCCACCTGCACTTTGCGTCCGCTTTGATGCTTGATTTCATAGGGCTTTTCACAATATTCCTTGGCACGGACATATTTTAGAACAATATTAGACCACCCACCGCTGCCCACATTTGTGCCTCTGCTACCGTTGGGAATGCCGAGAAGATTTGACTCGCACTGAACTAGACCCACCGGGAAACCGTGTACTGAAAAAATATCAAGAGACTTCAAAGCCATGGTGTCGTAACGACAAAGCATGTTTTGATAGCGCAGTAGGTCTGATAAATTTGTCGCCAAAGCATTGCGGACTCTGTCATCGGGAAAACCGCTAATTATCCGGCAGCTTAACTCCAAACCAAGCAATTGACGTTCATTGAACATCTCACGATATCGCCGGTAACCCCACCTGTGCAGGCGGTCGGTTTCATCACCGGGAGGGATCTCATCATCTGGTACAAATTTTGGCGATAAACTCTTCCATTGTTCTGAAGCCTTCTCATATTTCAAAAGGTCTTCCCGGTCCGGTTTCTTAAAGAACCTGCCTTGATGGTTTGATTTACATTCATGGCAATGGTACTCAATCGCCACCATGCGGTGTTGTGGCGGCCCATTTAGAGCATCTGGGTATTTATTAATTTTACCGCAGTATGGACACGCGCAGCGATTTCGTTTAGCAGGTCCTTTTATTGTTAGAGCTTTACCGCAGGCTTGACAAATCCCTGGGTTTTTATGGTCTTCCACCTCATTTAGTTCACCGCATTTAGAACAAAAGATCACGTTCTTAGGATGGCGCCGGTTCATTGCCAATAAATAACCGGGTAATAAATCAAAAGTCCCTTTGCACTCATTACATACAAGAGTTTTAACCCAGATGAAATATTTTACATGAGCATTGGGAGAACCGCACTTCAGGCAAACGGTTTTGTAAAAGGAGCCAACTTCTCTTGTCAAAGAGTCCTGCAGTTCATCCGCCGCTTTGCGATAGGCTTCCAGGTCAAGGCGTTCGATTTCCTGTCGCACAATCCAATATGACATTGGATTAATATCGTAACCAATGATATTGCAGCCAAGACGGTTGGCTTCTATCAGCGGTGTTCCACCACCCATGAAGGGGTCAGCTATATTAAGACCCTTAAGGTTATGAGCTTTATAAAAATTCTCTTTTAAACTGCCTTCAACAAACTCTGACAACAAAAGCCCGCGGAATAAAGTACCCGGGCGTCTGGCAAACCATTTATGTACAGCGATAATCGGCCGGTAATTCTGTTGGATCTGCTTTTCATGGAGAGCTAAATTTGAAATAAATGGAATATCAAAATTTTTCTCAATCATTTTTATTAGCCCCCGAAAAACATTGATAAATTTTTTAAATGACTATAACGTTAGCTCAGCAAAGGTAACTGTAGACGTGTTTAGGCAACACATTAAAAGGCGATTAAACAATTCACCTTTAAAACCACGACGACTAAAACGGTAACAAAATTCATTGAGGTAAGCTTGCAAATGTTTCTTATCAAGACCATGAAAAGTATCGGCAATAAAAGCTTTGGTGTTTGAGATGATGGTATGGAGCCACCTTAAATGGTCGGGATTATGCTTTGGGTCAAAATCTTTTGGCTCATGCTTATAACCTTTCTTTGCAAGCTGTAGATAAGAACGATAAGCGTCACTTTAAATTGTTGCACCTGACTCAATAACAGAATGAGTAAATTACGCCAACGTGGGCTCCTTTACGTCTGGTACGACTTGCATCTTAAGGAATAAAGAATATCCTCGATTATTAATCTAACAAGTTAATCTTTTCCTGTTTAGCCACTGCCATAACTCCAGAACATTAGTTTGTATAATCATTATATCAAACATCTGTTCTAAGGCGAAGAGGTTACTGAGCTAAAGGAATAGTCATTATTTTTTCTAGTAAAATATTTCTTTAACCCTCACTGGCTTTCCTGCAGAAGACTTAACAAACAGAAATGCACCATAAGGAGGCAGTTGGCCAAGAATCCCAAGAACACTCAAGGGCACGGTCAACCGCCCCTCTTGCATGGATCACCGTGGTATCAAAAAGCGGAACAGCTGAATCCTCCTGTCGTATCAGCAGACCAATTTCAGTGAAACCCACGATAATTCCCTCTGCACCGGCGTTCATTAAATACTAAACTTTTTTATAGTGGTCTATGGAATCCTGCTCGATGCGTCCAAGGCATAGCTCCTGGTATATTACCCTGTTAACATACTCCCTGTCTTCACTTTCGGGAACCAGGAACCTGATCCCTCTTCTCTCCAGGCGTGATTTATAAAAATCTTGCTCCATCGTGTACCTTGTCCCCAAGAGCCCTGCAGTATTTTTTCCCCTTGCCAACATCTCATCTGCAGTAATATCTGCAATGTGCAGTAACGGGATGCCAATATTAGCCTCGTTCTGTTCGGCGGTTTTATGCATTGTGTTAGTGCAAAGCAGGATAAAATCCGCTCCGGCCGCTTCAAGGCTGCGGGCTGCTTGAACCAGAACCTTTCACGATTTTCCCATTCACCGTTTCTTTGAAAAACCTCAATTTCCTCAAAGTCTACACCGTAAAGGATGCATTTTGCAGAATGTAGGACGCCCAGCCTAGCTTTAACTTCTTCATTACTTTAATGCAACTGCTGGGCCCCATTTCCCCGGCGCATTTGAGAGCTGATACATAAAAGGAGGATACAAAAAGGACGTACCCTTATTCCCTCAACAGGGAGGGAACATAAGGGACGTCCCTCTTTACATCTTTGCCCTATATATTTTAGCTCCTGCAACCTTAAGCTCCCGTAACAATTACATCCTTTACTTTATTGTTTTATTTGCTTTTCAAAACCTTTTCTAAGGATTTTCCCCCCACACCAACGTTGTCATATGGGTTTTCTTTCAGTAAGACAACGAAGGCATCCGGCGAGATTTTTAAAATATCGCTGGCGACCCTGGTTAACTCCGCAATCAGGCTTTCCTTCTGGTTTTTATCCATCTGGCCCGCTTCCAAAGTAATTACCGGCATGTTTTGCACCTCCTTTGATCAGTTTTAGAAACGTGGACTTTGTTTATTGCCCAACACTTCTCATCTACACAACTATACTATCTTAAACCCCGCCACGCTCCCCCGTTCGGTGGGGCGGATCTCCAGCCTGGCGTCGATGCGTTCTTTCAATTCCGGCACGTGGGAGATAATTCCCACCAGACGGCCGCCCTTTTGCAAGTCGAGCAGGGCCCGCATGGCAAAGTCCAGGGATTCGGGGTCCAGAGTGCCGAAACCCTCGTCTATAAAAATGGTATCCAGGTGGATGCCGCCGGAATAGGACTGGACCACATCGGCCAGGCCCAGGGCCAGTGCCAGGGAGGCCAGGAAGGTTTCACCGCCGGATAATGTGGCCACGTTCCTGGCAGCGCCGGTATAGGTGTCGAAGACCTCCAGGTCCAGGCCGCCGGCGGCATTTCGCCGGGCCAGTTCCATGGTGCGCTGGAGGTGGTAGCGGCCGCGGCTCATTAATTTTAGGCGTTGGGTTGCGGCGATGGTAACATCGTCCAGCAGCGCCCCCAGCACAAAGCGCTGGAAGGTCAGGCCGTATTTGTTCTTGCCGTTAGCCACCTCGGAAAGGCGCCCGATTACCATGTAGCGGCTTTCCAATACTTTCAATTTGCCTTCGAGTTCAGCAAGCTTTTCCAGACTTCTTAATCCTTCCTCAACCTGGGACTGTAGCAGCCCTTCCTTTTTCAGCAACTGCTCGTAATCTTCTTTTACTGCGGCTTCTTCCCGGACCAGCTTTTCCATGTCCGGTTCGCTTAAACCTTCCGCCGCTCTGGCGGCGCGCACCTGGCGGTCCCTGGCGGCATGGAGGGCCTCGTCAAAATCCTTGATCTCCTCTTCTATCTTTTTAATTTCTTCCGGCGTTCTCCTGGCATTTTCATAGTCCTGCAGGCTATCGAAACCCGCCGACTCCAGGCGCTTTTGGAATGAAAGCTCTTCCCTTTTCCTAAGGTCAACCGCCGCCTGCCAGCCGGCCAAAGCCTCTTTTTCGGCTGCTTCAGCCCCGGCCAGGGCTTGCTTTGCTTCTTCTGCTGTTTTCTTAGCCTGCTCAAATCTTGCTGTGAGTATGTCCTTCTTTTGTCCGGCTTCCTGCCGGGCTTTATCTAAAGCTGCCGGGTCGCGCAGGTTTTCTGGAACAGATGACTCGCGCTCGCGCAAAACAGCCCGGACAGCTTCCAGCTCAGTATTGGCTTTTTGATATTTATCTTTATATTCTTCCCATAGCCGGTCGGCCTGTTTTTCCTGCTCCTTGAGCCTTTCAAGCCCGGCCTCAAGGTCGGAAGCCGTTTTTTGTGCCCGGCAGGCCTGGGACCATACTTCTTTGGCTTTGCTTGCGGCGTCTAGAAGGGCGGCCAGATCAACGTGGGCCTTTTCTCCCAGTTCTTTTTCCAGGTCCTCAACCCGGCTTTGGGCTGTTGATATTACAGCCTTCAGCTTCCCGCATACATCCCTGGCCCGGTTAAGGTCTTCCTCAAGATCGGCTACAGCCTGCCGGCATGATTTCAGCTCCGCCTCTGACGGCAGGACCCCTCCGGCTACGGCAGGGTTCGGGTGTTCCAATGAACCGCATACCGGACAGGGCTTGCCCCTGGTTAAACCACTGGCCAGGATGGCGGCCTGCCCCTTGTCCCACTGTTCCTGCAGGTCGGCAAGTCTTTCTCTGGCTGCAATATAGCGGGTTTCGGCTTGCCGGTGTTCCTTCTCGGCCTTGTTATAAGAATTTAGGGCCTTGGCCAATTCCCGGCGGTAGTTTTCCAGGGTCTGCCTTTTGCGGCAGGTTTCTTCGGCCAGCCGGTAAGCAGCCTCCAGGGCTGTGGCCTTATCTGCTATGCTTTTCGCCGCGGCACATGCTGCTGTTTTCTCTTCTATGGCTTTGCGAATGCGCGCAAGAAAATCCTCTGCTTTCACTTGAGCAGCTTTTGCAGCTTTAACGATCTGCTCAGCCTTGCCAACCGCCCGGCGTGCCTCAGTAAGGGCGCCAACCTTTTCAACTAGTTCTTCCAGCCGGGCCACTTCACGCCCGGCAGCCTCCCGCTCCGGCTCCTTTTCTATCTCTGTTGCCAGCGCTTTAGCCGCTTTTTCAAAGGCTTCCTTCGCTTTATTTTTAGCAAACCTTTTCTTTTCCAAATTAGTGGCTGCTGCCTTTGCCTCCCGCACCCTGGCATCCAGCAAATTAGCCGCATCCAAAAGGCCGGCGGCCAGTTTAGCCCGGCTTAATTCAGCCCGCTTCACCTCTATTACCGGGGCTTTTTGCGCCAGCTCTTTGACGGCTTTCTCCGCGTCCGCCTTTTCCTTCAATTTTTCCTGGACCCGCTTGCCAGCCTCTAAGCGGTTCTGCGCCGTTTTCAGGGCCGCACCGCATTTCTTAATGTTTTCTTTGACCTTTTTCTGCTGCTCCAGGTTTGCTTTATGTTTCTGTTCCAGTTCATCACGGCTCCCAGCTCCGGCGTTTTGCAGCACCCAGTTTCTTTGACCCGTCAGTTGCTTAATTTCATCCTGGAGATTTTTGGCCGACTCTTTCAGGAATTCTTCGATGCGGCGGTAAAATTCCGTCCGGAAAAGGATCTCCATTATCGCCTGGCGTTCCCGGGTATCTGCCATAAGCAGCCTGCGAAACTCGCCCTGGGGAAGCATCACCACCTGCCGGAACTGGCTGCTCTTAAAGCCGAGCAGTTTTTCCACTTCCTCGGTGACCTTCTCCCAGCCTGTAGCCAGGACAACGCCTTCTGCAGCGTCGTCGGTGAGGCCGGTTCTCCGCCACAGGGTAGCGTTCTTGGGCATTTTGGTGACGCCTTCGCCCCGCTTCTTGGGCCGTTCCTGCTCGGGATAACGCAGGATACGATAGGAATCAGCCCCCAGGACAAAATCGAAGGTGATCCCGGTGGGTACGGTTATGTCCGCATGATCGCTGCGCATCTGCTCGCCCTTGCGCTCCGCGCCGCTGGTATCCCCGTAAAGGGCGAAGCAGATGGCGTCGAGAATGGTGGTTTTGCCTGAGCCGGTGGGGCCGTGGATCAGGAAAAAAGTCCTGTCCCCCAGCTCTCTAAAATCTATTACCTGCGTCCCGGCATAGGGACCAAAGGCGCTGATGGTGAGTCTAACCGGCCTCATGCCCTTCCCCCCTTTCCTTCCGGTAAAATCCTTCCAGCGTTTCCACAAGCGCCTTGCTTTCTTCTTCGGATAGCGGTGTACCGGTAACCTGTTCAAAAAAGGAGGAGAAAAGCGCTGCTTCGTTCAGCTGGCGGTGGTCGCCGCCGGGCCCGCGCAACTCACCCTCCGCGGCTAAACGGGGGCGTTCCAGGTGGAGGACGTTGGGGTACACTTCCCGCAGCCTGCCGATGGCATCCATGATCGGGCCGCTATCCAAGAGGGTAACCATTATGTAGTCGTCCCTGCTTCCTCCCTCTGGGGCATTGCTCATAATATCTGCAAAATAACCCTCCAGGCGGCGCACGTCCCGGCGGGGCGTCAGGGGAATGGTTTCAATGGCTGTCTTACCTGCACCGTCTATTTCCACTAGGGCCACTGATTTCCGGTGTGATGCCTCGGAAAACGAGTATTTGAGCAAAGAGCCGGCATAGCGGACATGTTCCCACCCCGCCTTTTGTGGCTGGTGCAGGTGCCCCAGGGCTGCGTAATGGAAGGGATGAAACAGGGAAGCGCTGACCGACCCGCTGCCACCCACGCTGAGAGGCCGCTCCGATTCGCTTTCCTCGCCGCCGGCCACATAGGCGTGGGCCAGGATCACCCGGCGGGCGCCAGCGGGGATGGAAGCGGTTAAATGCTGGATTAAAGACAGCATAGCCTGCTCGTGGTTAACAGCGCCCGGCGCACAGAGCCGCTCCCTGACCAAGGGGGGTTCCGCGTAGGGCGCCGGGCAGAAATAGACCGGTCCGAAGGTGTCAGGAATAACCACCGGCTCCAGCCTGTCAGTTAACTGACCAATCAGATGCAGGCCCTGCCTGGCCAGCAAACCAGCACCGAAGCCAAGCCTGTCCGGGCTGTCATGGTTGCCGGCAATTAATACTACGGGTACTTTGTAGTCCAGAAGGATGCGGGTAAGCACCTCGTCCAGAAGTTTAATGGCTTCTGTGGGCGGGACAGACCGGTCATAAATATCACCGGTAATTAAAATCACATCCGGCCTGCTGTCAGCAACCAGCTGGATAAATTGCTCAAGGACATGGGCCTGGTCGTCGGTAAGGTAGACACCGTGGAAAATCCGCCCCAGGTGCCAGTCCGAGGTATGCAGGATGCGCATCTTTTTGCCTCCCTGGAAAACATTCATCGTGCTTCTGATTTTATAGGAAATATACCATCAGGGCACGATAAGAAATTGTCAGCATATAAATTGTTTTAGATAAATTTTCTGCTGAATCCATATTTCGCTTGATTTCCCAGGCAATCCTGCCTGGTCCCCCTCGACTTCCTTCAGACCCCACCGTTACCGGTAACGCCCTTACCTATGGGTTGTCTTCCCTCTTGTTAGGCGACCGGTTTCTTTCAACCCATAAGCTCGGAAGACATGCCAGTAGAACAAACAAAAAGCACCCTCGTGGGAGAGTGCTTTTTCAGAATGCATTCTGAAAAATCTAAATAAAAGTATTGTAAAAAAAAACTTTGTATATAATAATAATAATAAAAGAAAGAACAACATAACGCCGGTGTGCCTCGCATTCCTGAGGCTTTCAAACTAAGAGGATTTTAGGGGAAGTCCTCTTAGTTTTTTTTGCCCAGATCTACGATGGAGCAAACCAGGATAAGTAGCATGATGAGCGCAGACATTGCCTGCAACAATTCACCGACACTTATCATAAGCCCCACCCCCTTTCGTCGCAACTCGTTGCAAATACGAACAGGAAGCGGGGCTCGTCATGTTGCTCTTTCCGTATTCATTTTACATGTTCAATCATTACTTTTCCAGTATTTATTCCAAATCAGTATAAAATTGATTTTTTTCCTGAACCTGCTCTTCCCGGCCTTTTTCTTAAAGCAAAAATCCAGCTGCCGGATACTATCAATCCTTATATTGGCGGCATCAGGCTACAGGACCTGAAAACCAGCTCATATTAGAAAGTTGTATACCGAATTAACAAGACCGGGAAATAAGAATAAACGGAGAGAAAAAACACTTCAAACCGCTGTCGGGCAGCAAGTGATCACCTGGGTCATAGCACAAACAAAATTACCAATGACCTTTACGGCTATGTGGAAAGGTCAGTCAGGTACAAATAACTAAGCATGTAGATATGTAATATGGGGCGAATAGCCCATTTTTTATCCCCGGGAAATGCTGTGAAATTTTAGTGAAATGGGCATTAAAAAAGCCCCTTACTTTAGTTAAGTAAAGAGCCTTCAATGGCGGAGAGAGTGGGATTCGAACCCACGAGACCGCTCATCACGGCCTACTCGATTTCGAGTCGAGCGCCTTCGACCAGCTCGGCCATCTCTCCATGTGCTTTTTTCTCTCTCAAGGCCCGAAAGAAGCGCTGGATAATCTGCCGGCACTCCTCTTCCAGCACCCCGGCCACCACTTCCACCTGGTGGTTGAAGCGCGGCTGCCTGACTACGTCAATGACTGAATCCACAGCGCCTGCCTTCGGGTCAGCTGCTCCGTAAACCAGCGTCTTCACCCTGAACTGCACAAGCGCCCCGGCACACATGGGACAGGGCTCGATGGTGGAATAAAGTGTTGCTCCATTTAAGCGCCAATCGCCAATTTTTCTGGCAGCCTCCCTGAGGGCCAGGATTTCAGCATGGGCGGTGCTGTCCTTCAGGGCTTCGCGCAGGTTGTGTCCCCTGCCAATAATTTCACCGTCAAGCACCACAACAGCGCCGATGGGCACCTCGCCCAGGGCATAGGCTTTTTCAGCTTCCGCCAGGGCCTGACGCATATATCCGGCGTGGTCCACGTACTGCTCCTTTAAAGAAATTGATGTTTTTCTTAAAAGGCTTTGAAAGACTAGAATAAACAGGGCCGGGGCTTTACAGCCCTTTATAAGCAGCCCCCCAAACTTTCATTTAGCATTATACGCGACAACCCCAACAGTGTCAAGCACGGCCCGGGCGCCGCCGGAGAGCCTACCACTTCGCCAAATTAAGCGCCGGATAGCACATTTTTGCCACCTTTTCTACTCTTTTAAATGTCAGAAGGCCCGCTGCCTGCTCTGCGCCATCCTGGGGATAGCAACAAGCAACAGAAAACTGAGGCAACAGAAAATTGATCAGATCTGGCGTCAGCCCTCGGACAAATATTTTTTCAGAATGTTTAAATAGATTACCACCTGCAGATACTATTTGCGAGGTGAGAATCTATGGACGAACCGAAACTGTTTGAGCCATTGGACTCATTTGAATCTTCCCCCGTTGAGTACACAATTCTTCCAGGGTTTGAAGTCCCCTATTATCCTCCGGAATGGATCTTTCCCAAATACAGCGGAAGGGCTGACCGCAAACCGGGAAACACTTGAACCCTGCCCGGAAACGGTCTGACAACGGGTTAGTCCCGGTAACTTAGGTTACTTCTGTTACTTAAAGAAGGCATCCACAGGGTAGATTGCCCACCGGATGCCTTCTTTTAATGGGACGAAAAACTAATTATCACCAAAAGATTTCTAAGTACCCACAGCAAACCTACCACGCCGTTAACCGCACATCCTCCGGGTGTCCAGGGTAAAAGCTTTATAAACCCAGAGACGGGAGGAATCAACCATGAACTGGTAGTCCAGCACCTTGTTTTTGTTCAATCATGGGTCTGGTGGCTATAACCTTGTTTTTGTTAACTACAGCCGTATTTTCCATATATGTTTTTGCTCCAGGGATAAGCCGGTCCGGTACAAATAAAGGCGGGTCTAAAGACCTGCCTTTATTATTTCCGTAGCCCATTATTTCCTCTAACCAGACGTGGCGCAGGTGAAGTAACCTCTGGTCAGGGTGATTATCGTAGCCCCGTTATTCCTCTGACCCGCTTGTTTTTTCCTCTGAGCCGCTGGTTTTATCTTTGCCGGGCAGCAAATCCCGCAGTTCCATGGGCAGCGGGAAAAGCACGGTTGTATTGGACGAGTTTGAGACTTCCGACAGGGAGCGGAGCATCCTCAAGGTCAGGCCGCCCTTTGTTCCGGTGAGGATTTCGGAGGCCTGGGCCAGTTGTTCGGCGGCCTGCCGTTCCCCCTCGGCCTGGATGATGGCCGCCCGCCTGTTCCTTTCCGCTTCCGCCTGCCGGGCAATGGCCCTGGTCATTTCCGAAGGCAAAACCACATCTTTGATCTCCACGGCAACAATCTTGATGCCCCAGGGGTCGGTGGCTTCATCAACGATTCTTTGAATCTTGACATTCAACTTTTCCCGCTGGGAAAGGATTTCGTCCAACTCGGCCATCCCCGCAACACTGCGGAGCGTGGTCTGGGCCAGCTGGTTGGTCGCCTCGTGAAAGTTTTCCACATTGACAACGGCTTTCTCCGCTTCGACCACCCTGTAGAAGAGAACCGCATTAATCTTGCAGGTAACGTTGTCCCTGGTGATAACTTCCTGGGGAGGTATGTCAAAGACGATAACCCGCAGGGATACGCGGATAATCCGGTCGATCACCGGGATAATGAAGATCAGGCCGGGTCCCCTGGCATTCATAAGCCTGCCCAGCCTGAAAAGCACCGCCCTCTCGTACTCCGGTATGATTTTGATTGCTGAAGCCAGAATGATCACCAGCAGGATGACAACAATAAACGTTGTAAAAAAGTCGTAAAGCTGCATTTTAACCCTCCTTACTCTTTTGTTTTCTCCCGTTCGTTCTTTTCCGGGTACCCCACAAGAAGGGTTATCCCCTGCCGTTCATATACCCGGACCTTTTCCCCCTCCTCAATAGTATGTCCATCCTTGGACACAGCCTGCCAGATTTCTCCCTTTAGTTTTACCAGTCCCTCGGGGTCCAGCTTCTGCATAACCACAGCATCGGTCCCGGAAAACTCGGCCTTCCCGTGGACGGGCTTATACCTGCGGAGCCTGGCCAGGCCCACAACCACCACGGCTACGAAGAGGGCGCCGGCAATCCCCACTCCGATGGCCACGGCTTTGAAGGCGGAAAACCAGGCCGGGGGCATCAGCGGCTCCGTTGGGAAGAAGAGGATTCCCAGAATTATGCTAATGAGCCCGCCCACCCCCAGGACGCCATAAGCCGGAGTAAATAATTCAGCAACCAAAAGCCCCACCCCCAGTAGAATCAACAGGCCCGCCACCAGGTTCACCTGAAACAGACCCAGGCCGTAAAGCCCTAAAACCAGCCCGATGGAACCCAGCACCTCGGGCAGGTAGAAACCTGGAGAGTAAAACCCGATGAGTAACCCGTAAATGCCAATCATGAGCAGGACCATGGTCATGGTGGGGTTGCTTACCAGGTGAATGAGCCGCTCATTGACATTGAGGGGCAGGGGTATTACCCTGGCGTCCAACGTGTTCAACACTCTTTCCCCGGCGCTGGTTTGGACGGTTTTGCCGTGCACTTCCCGCAGCAGCTCAGTTAAGTCCGCAGCGTTTAAATCCACCACCTTTTTTTCCAGGGCTTCGTTGTTGTTTAAAACCAGGTTCTCGGTGACAAACCTTTCCGCCAGATCACCGGGCCGTCCCCGCTCCGCGGCGATGCTTTTCATGTGGCCGGCCAGAAAATTGATGGTTTTCTGGTCGGCCGCCGCGGGCTCATCCCCGGGCGCCGCCATTGTTACCGGCATGGCTGCCCCGCAGGTGGTTCCGGGGGACATGGCCGCAATGTGCCCGTTCAGCAAAATGAAGGTGCCGGCTGAGGCGGCAATGGCACCCTGGGGGTTGACATAGGTGAGCACGGGCAAGCTTGAGGCGGACATATCCTGGATAATCTCAAGGGTTGCCGAGACCAGACCCCCAGGCGTATTCAGCAGGATTACCACCGCATCCGCCTGCTCTTTTTCCGCCAGCCTAAGCCCCCTCTGGATGTTCCGGGCTGTACCGGAGGTTACCACATCATCCACCTGGATGGTGTAGACAAGGGGCTGCTTGTCCTCGGAAAAGGAAGGGGCCCAAAAGAACAGCACCAGGCACTGTAAAAAAACCACTATAATTAAAAACCTTACTGATCTAAATTTCATCCAAGGTCCACTCCCGGACTTAATAAATTTCTAAAATTTTCAGGCAATTCCCTGCCAAACAGGCTAAAGTAAAAAAGTGTGGGTATCTTTATCAAAACCAGGCAAATTATTGTTCCATTTCCGAAGATCTAATTACATTATAAACCATTCCCACGGTAATATTCCCGAAAAAAAGTCGCTGTAAGGGAAAAATATGCAAGGAAAGGAGCAGGCAGAAAAAACCCTGCAACTTCTTGCAAGGCCAGGCTATGAAAATGAACTTTTCTATGGTTACAACACCCACATAGGTTAATTGGGACACACCAATTATTATCGAACCCAGGGACAGGCATATAAGGCCCGTACAAATATGTAGATGCATTAAAAAGGTAAAAAGGCCGGAGGTGGAAATCCCCTTTGGCCTTTTCACTTAACCGACTCTGATTTTTCATCTCTTTGTGTTGATAGAAACAAAATGAACGTCTCTTGTTTGTATGCATCGGGAGCTTTTAGGGTCAGAGAAAGAATCTTTGAAAACGACCTCCATCCCTATTCAATCTCTTGAATCATACTTTGTTAAAATCGATATCCAAACCACCCTGGGTATATAAAACCCTTACTACACCACCCTCCAGAGGCCAGAAGTACATACTAGCTTGTTCAGACACCCGTATTCCTGCGGAATTTCAAACATTCTCTCAAGCGGTGTTCCCATTGCCCAGCTGAGAATGATCCTGTTAACGCTCTTATGTCCAACGATAAGTATGATGCCGTGGGCGGATGCCAGTATTTCATCCAGAGCAGACAGCACCCTTGCGGAACACTGGGCGAAGCTTTCGCCCCCAGGCGGCTGGTAATTAACGATGTCGGCGCCTCGCTTTTCAAATTCGCCGGGATATAAACGGCGAACTTCCTCAAAGGACAAGCCGTCCCACGACCCCATATTGATTTCTCGCAAGTTCTTCATAATAACAGGCTTTAGGCCCTGCTTTTCGCAAATAATATTTGCCGTCATAACCGACCTGGTCAGATCACTGCAAAAAACGCTACTAAATGGTACACATGACAGCTCGTCTCTCAGGCGGGCTGCCTGAGCCCTACCGCTATCGCTCAGCGGTAGGTCTGTATGGCCGATAAAGCGCTTCTTGCCACCGGTGTCGATTTCTCCGTGCCGCAACAGGTAGATTTCTTGCACCATCACTTTTTATCCTTTCCCGAAGATACAGTTCAGGGAAACCGCAGGTCGGGTACTCCATGCACAGTCCTCCGTCTTTAAAAGTGATTCTGTCACCAGTATACTCTCAATAGAATGTCCTGTTATACTTTCTATCTTGTCAATTATCCGCTCGGCTTGTATAAGCCTCTTCGTCACAGCTGCACACGCCTGCAGGTCATTTTGATATTTTTGCAGCGCCGCGGCAAAGCGAGCTTTGAATGAGACTATGTCTTTCCCCTCGACCATCTTGTCGGCAAGGAAAACAACTTCCGCTTCGCTTATAGGATGGGACTCGTCTACTTCAATATCCATGTGCATTCCCACTACTTCCGCTACCGAAGGGTAGCCCATAGCTACCAGCAGCCTTGCGCCGGCCCGCGGATGGTCAGGTTCACTGCGGGCAATGTCATGCAGCAGGGCGCCAGCCAGGATTAAGTCTTCATTCAATCCAGCCCCGGCGCGGTTCAGCCAGGCGGCTAGTTTGCTGGCTATAGCCGCGACCATGGAGCAGTGTTCTTTGACTTCTTCGCTCACCCTGGCCTCGCGTAAAATTTGCCTGCATTCGTCAAGGGTTGGGATGGATTTTCTTTTCAGGTAGCTCTGAAGACACTGGTAGTCTTCGGGAGTGTCCATATCCAGCAGCACAGCCTTATCCGGCACAGCGAGGTTGAAGGCATCGTGTTCGTGCCGGAAAAGGATTTCTCTCAAGCCGCCGGGGCAAGCGCTACTGACTATTTCATCCTTATATTTGGTTGAGATGAGAGGCGGGTGCCCGCGCTTGCCATTGAAAACAGGGTAGATAATGCCGTGCTGTACCTGCCGGCGGCAGTCCAGCAACTTCTTAATGGTTGCTGGGTCAACCAGCGGGTAGTCTACCGGCAGGATAAAGAAGGCTTCAACATCATCCTCAAGGCTTTTGACACCGGCCTGTACGGAGGAATACATGCCCAGGTCAAAATTGGGGTTGCAGATGACAGTAACACCTAGCGTCCTGGCTACCTCTGCAACTTCTTCAGCCCGGTAACCCGCTACCACCCTAACATCACAGACACCGGCCTGAAGGAAACAACGCACGGCATGCTCTATGGCACAGTAAGGACCCAGTTTAAGTAAAGGCTTGAAATCTCCCATACGGGAGGAATATCCCCCAGCCAGGATTATTGCCGCAACCCTTTCATGCTCAACCATAAGATCATCTCCGTCTCAACTAATATGAAACCTGGTCACAAAGAGCTTCAAATCATAATAGCTATATAGTATTACTTGAGTATATTGCCTGAATTACTGCATGAGTAAGTAGCTAACGATACTCATGTAGCAAAGGCTACACTATTAGCTAAAAATAAACAACCTCGCAGTAAAATCACGAGGCATAACTGATTATATTGTCAGATTGACTTCATAATAGGAGTACATAATAAACATGCAGCATAGGATACAATATCAATTCAAAAATTTATAACCCCGTAGTTTTTATTATAATGTATATGAGGTTTGCTACTGTTTTACAATTATTGCGCTGCCGTGCAAATCACATAGCGGTACAGGAAAGATCATATGTTCTCTGCAGTATCTTCGTACTGCCTCGCCCACACCTTTGAAATGTGCGTTGTTGTAGTCGTGCACAATAATACAGCCTCCGCTGCTTAGCTTTGGATAAAAGTACTTCATACCCTCATAAACCGGCTGGTAAAGGTCCGCGTCTATGCTTACCAACGCAAAATATTCATCTATACCCGCAGCTGTATCCGGAAAGTAACCTTTTTTAAATACGGCCCTGTCCGGGTGCGGCAAACTATCGCGCACCACTGACTCGCTGGTATCGTTAAATCCGCCTGCCTGGGCGCGGGAGAAGCCATGATCAAGCTCAACGTCGATATCTCTCTGGTCGAAGCCCTCGAAAGTATCGAATAAATACAGCTTCCGTTCCGGAAACAGCCGGTTCATTTCCGCCGCAAAGCGGCCCCGGTAGACCCCCAACTCGGCCATCTCACCCGGTATCTGCCGGTGTCTTACTTCCTCTGCAATCATCCTCAGCGCGGCTAACCGGAGGTCCACAACCTCACGCAGTGCATCAATGTTATAAATCTTACCGTTATAACCCATATCCATTAATTGTTTTTCAACTGAAGAACATGCTGACCTATTCACTATTGCTATCCAGATTAAGTCAGGTCCCTGCCGGACCGCATCGGCTGGAGAAAATATTTTCACACCGCCAAAAGCCCGGCCCCATTTCTCTTGATCATTATCAGTAAATCCAATCAGTTCACAGTCAGGACCAAGCCACTTCGCAGCCATTTTTCCCACTCGCCCGCAGCCAAAAATAATCACTCTTTTTTTGACTTCAGAATTATTATTCAACGCAAATCATCTCCAAAAAATTGTTGTGGGGTATTCCGTGACCACATGCTGGCAGCTACCTTGTGGATTAGGTACTTTCAAATCTTATATCCAGGATATGCATACCAATACATAACGCTTGGTACTATTAATCACCCTACCCCCTCACTTTATAAGGTGGATCACTTTAATCTGTCAGAGGTGGATCAAGTTTTTCTGTATCATGTGGAGCACTTTTGTTTGTATTGACAATCACAAGGACAGGCATAATCCTGTCCTTTTTGCTTACCCTTATTATGTTTCCTCACAATCTGTTTGTCAATTAACCGGCTTGAACCCCTATTTTTGGAGAATATGCACTTAAAAACTTAAGCTCACATATAATATAACGTTTTATCTTGAGCAGCCGCCCTTGACATGGGTCCCCTGGTGTCCGTGGTTCTTAGGAC
>Ga0116179_1000258_pt1 | contig 41307 bp, 52 predicted proteins | sample AD_UKC071_MetaG_FD_89751 | JGI IMG/M metagenome (GOLD analysis project Ga0116179, IMG submission 89751) | Active sludge microbial communities of municipal wastewater-treating anaerobic digesters from USA - AD_UKC071_MetaG | ecosystem: Engineered > Bioreactor > Anaerobic > Digestate | place: USA...
GGGGGCGTCATAGGTGTCTGCTCGAGCCTTCGGGCGACAGCTGATGCAACTGAGTAATGGGGAGGTCTAACGAGATGCGGGAGGGAATCACCCTTCAGTGTAGTGAATGCAAGAACCGCAACTACCAGACCGCCAAGAACAAGCGGAATGACCCTGATAGGATCGAGCTGAAGAAGTACTGCAAGTTCTGTAGGGCGCACACTTTACACAAGGAAACACGCTAGGGTATAATCTAGCCGTGTTTCACAGGGGAGGGATCTATTTCATGGCTCAAGAGGCCAAGCCGACTCTCTCCACGCGCATGAAAGGATTCTTCGGCAAGATTGGGAAGTTCTTTCGGGAGGTTCGTGCTGAATTCAAGCGAGTTCAGTGGCCTAGCCGAAAGGAAACGTGGTCTTTGACTTTGGCCGTGATCGTGTATGTGCTCATTGTAACTGTGTTTCTGGGCCTAGTCGACCTGGGACTATCCTTCCTGGTTGAACAGATTGTCAAGGCAGCTGCATGAGCAAAATGGGTACTGACAAGATCGAGAACGGCAGAGGCTGGTACGTGGTGCATACGTACTCAGGCTATGAAAACAAAGTGAAGACCAATCTGGAACGGCGCGTGCAGACCATGGAGAAAGAGGACAAGATCTTCCGGGTGCTCGTCCCCACCGAAGAAGTAACTGAGTTCAAGGATGGGCGTAAAAAGGTTGTCCAGCGAAAGAGATTTCCCGGTTATGTCCTGGTCGAGATGGTGATGAGTGACGATTCTTGGTATGTCGTCAGAAACACGCCCGGAGTCACGGGTTTTGTGGGCTCCGGCAACAAGCCGATTCCACTTACCGAAGAGGAAATGCATGCGATCCTCCGTCAGATGGGGGTGGAGGAGCCCAAGGTCACGGTGACCTTCGAGATTGGCGAGACCGTCAGGGTGATCTCTGGTCCTTTTGAGAACCTCGACGGAATTGTCCAGGAGGTCAGCCCCGAAAGGGGCAGATTGCGCGTACAGGTATCTATGTTCGAACGCGAAATCCCGGTGGAACTAGATTTTACTGATGTCGAGAAATACTAGCACTCGCCGGGGAGGAGGTGTCAGCCAATGGCGAAAAAAGTCACGGCAGTAGTCAAGCTGCAGTTGAATGCGGGAAAAGCTAGCCCCGCACCGCCTGTCGGTCCTGTGCTGGCGCCGACCGGAATTAACATTGTTGAGTTTTGCAAGAACTTCAACGCCAAGACTGCAGATCAGGTAGGTACGATAATACCAGTAGAGGTCACAGTGTACGACGACAGGTCATACACCTACATCCTCAAGACGCCTCCGGTGTCTTTCTTGATCAAGAAGGCGCTTGGGATTGAGAAAGGTTCGGGCGAACCCGACACTCGAAAGGTCGGCAAGCTGACCCTGGATCAGGTTAGGCAGATTGCAGAAGTAAAGATGCCTGACCTCAATGCAAATGATATCGAAGCTGCCATGGAACTAGTGAAGGGCAGCGCCAGAAGTATGGGCGTGGAGGTTGCAGAGGCCTAGGCCTTACAACCTATCCGCAACAGCCTGCGCTTGAATGTTGCGGGCTACAATCGTGGGAGGACATGTTCCGCTGGCACCACGTGGGAGGTAAAACCTATGCCAAAGAGAGGCAAGAAGTATCAGGATTCCGTTAAAGTCATCGATAGGATGACTCTGTATGGACCGGCCGAAGGCGTGAAACTCGTTCGCGAGGCGGCCAAGGCCAATTTCGATGAGACTATCGAAGCCCACATCAGATTGGGTGTGGATCCCCGTCGTTCGGATCAGCAAGTCCGTGGGGCGGTCGTGCTTCCGTACGGAACTGGCAAGACCAAGACTGTGCTGGTTTTCGCAATGGGCGAAAAGGCGCGCGAGGCAGAAGAGGCTGGCGCCGATTATGTTGGCGGGGAAGATCTGGCTCAGAAAATACAGGGTGGATGGCTCGATTTCGATGCTGCCGTAGCTACTCCAGACATGATGAGTGTCGTGGGAAGGCTAGGTAAGATCCTTGGCCCAAGGGGCTTGATGCCGAACCCGAAAACAGGAACGGTCACGTTCGAAGTGGCCAAAGCGATCAACGAGATCAAAGCGGGTAAGGTTGAATACAGGGTCGACAAGAGTGGCATTATCCACGTTGTCATCGGCAAGGCCTCATTTGAAGAGGGGATGCTGATCGCGAACCTCAGGGTGTTGTCGGACGCCATAGTGAAAGCTCGTCCGGCAGCCGCCAAGGGGACCTACATCAAAAGCGTCGCGCTGGCGCCGACGATGGGTCCGTCGGTTCGTCTCAATCCCCAGCTGTTTGCGCAGATGGTGGCCGAAAAGTAGAGTTGTCTGCTTTGACAATAGAGAGATGTGCCTGGCCCAAGACAGCAGGCGTCGCGTAGTGTGGCAACGCTGCACGAAACGCGGCCTAAGTGACGAAATGTCAGCCCGCCGAGGCTGGAGGGAAGCTTGGCTTCCGAACGCAAATATATGTCTGTGATTTGCGGGACCTCCGGCCATACCTGAGCCGAGGTCCCTTTCTATTGCCGGTACTAAGCGAATCGTACGCGTGCGAACGGAGGTGTGAAAGTGCCTACACCGAAAAAGATCCAGACTGTTGAAGAAATCCAATCAAAACTGAACGAAGCGAGCTGCGTTGTGCTGACTGACTTCCGTGGTCTCAATGTGGCGCAGGCGACTGCGCTCAGACGAAGGCTTACGGAGGCAGGCGTGGAGTACAAGGTCTACAAGAATACGCTCATCAAGATTGCAGCGGATAACGTTGGCATCGAAGGGCTAGATTCATATCTTCAGGGCCCGACTGCGCTTGCCTTTTCCACTGAGGATCCGATCGCTCCGGCCAAGATCCTTGCCGATTTTGCCCGTGAGACGAAGATCCTCAAGGTCAAGGCGGGTGTTTTGGACGGACAGATCATTGACAAGGATCGGGTCGCGGAGCTTGCAGCCTTGCCTCCCAAGGAAGTCATCCTTGGCAAGGTGGTCGGGGCAATGCAGGGACCGATTTTTGGCCTGGTCAATGTGCTTGCTGGTCCCACGCGCAAACTAGTATGGGCGTTGGATGCCATAAGGCAACAAAAGGAAGAAGCCGGCGGAGATCCTCAGACCGTTCAGGCTCAATAAGAGGGAGGAAAATGTGCTATGACTAAGGAAGAAATCCTTTCAGCTATTAAAAACATGACAGTTCTCGAGCTGTCCGAATTGGTCAAGGACCTCGAGGAAGAGTTTGGTGTAAGCGCAGCAATGCCGGTGGCCGCTATGGCGTCGGCAGGAGCGGCAGGCGCCGCTGCTGCTCCGGAAGAGGAAGAGAAGACAGACTTCGACGTAATTCTGGTTTCTCCGGGAGAGCAGAAGATTCCTGTGCTCAAGGTAGTCAGGGAGATCACTGGGCTCGGCCTTAAAGAGGCCAAGGAGCTCGTTGACAATGCGCCTAAGCCCATCAAAGAAGGCGTAAAGAAGGAAGAAGCGGAAGAGATCAAAGCCAAGATTGCCGATGTCGGAGGTCAGGTCGAGATCAAGTAGTCTGCTGAGCCTTGAAGTCACTGAAAAAGTCGAATCTATGCCGGGGGAAGGCAATGCGGACATCGCACACGCCGACTCCCGGCGATTCTATCTGTGCCAGTTTCAGGCTGTGGATATTGAGCAGGTTCGTGTTTCGCCAAAGCTTCCTCCCAACCGGTCCTAGCGCAGCCTTGCGTGTCTCTTTTCCCCGCAATAATCACTAATTCACTTCTCAGGTTCGCATCGGGTATCCTCGGAGAGTTGTAAGAGAAACTCAACTTCACAGTAAACATATTATGCTCTCTGGAGCAATGACGTTATGCCAAAAGCTACACGCGGGAAGAAAGGGAGTGCGTTGTATTCCAAATGTGGGTTATGTGATCCAAGAATGGCTGTAAGGGCTCTAGCTGGCATGATTTGACGCGATTCGGGCTATATGTTAACATAAAGGATGATGCCGAAGGACGGGCAGATCGAGTGCGCTGTGATTTGCGGGCGCCCAGCCCTTGCGGAGCCGAGCTTTGGCTTCGCGCAAGTGTCCAGTGAATAGGTTATGAGAGGGCGGCAAAACGCTGATGTTTTGCACGTGAGATCTGCCAGTCTCAGTGCGGCTCTGGCTTATGGGCGTTTGGTCCATGTCATGATGGTCCGCACTGTTTCTTGTATCTGAAAAGCCGTTAGAAAGTAGGGTGGGGTCTATTGAGATTGCGACTAAGCAGATGAAACGCGAGAGAATCCTGTTTTCCAAGGTCCCCAGTGTCCTCGATCTCCCCAACCTCATCGAGGTCCAGCACAAATCATATCAATGGTTTCTCGGAGAGGGCCTGCGCGAAGTGTTCCGAGATATCTCGCCAGTCCAGGATTTTACCGGCAACCTTGTCCTCGAGTTTACCGGATACGCCTTAGGCGATCCGAAATATACGGTGGAGGAATGCAAAAGACGGGACGTTACTTATTCTGCTCCACTCAATGCAAAGGTCAGGTTGATCAGTAAGGCAACTGGAGAGGTCAAAGAACAGGAGGTTTTCATGGGAGACTTTCCGCTCATGACCGAGGCTGGCACATTTATTATCAACGGGGCGGAACGCGTAGTCGTCAGCCAGCTGGTGAGATCCCCAGGCGCCTATTTTGACATTGACAGGGATTCATCCGGAAGGGAGATCTACACGGCATCCATAAGGCCTAACCGAGGCGCTTGGCTTGAGTTTGAGACGGATGCCTCGAATATGGTCTGGGTGCGCGTTGACCGGACGAGAAAGCTTCCTGCCACGGTCATGTTGAGGGCGATGGGGCTTAGCTCAGATGAGGAGATCATCGAGGTTTTCGGAGACAACGAGTACATCCGCAATACGTTGGAACGGGACAACACGAGTAACGAGGAAGAGGCCCTGATCGAGATCTACAAACGCCTTAGGCCAGGCGAGCCGCCTTCTATTGATAGTGCGAGGTCTTTGTTTGAGTTTCTTTTCTTCGATCCCAGGAGATATGACTTGGCGAAGGTGGGCCGCTACAAACTCAACAAGAAGCTGGAACTTGCCGACAGGCTGATCGGTCAAAGGCTGGCCGAGCCCATACATTATCCGGTTACAAATGGCACAGATCCGGCAAGGGCCGTAGTGGATTCCGAGACGGGAGAGATCACCTGGCTTGATGATGCGGGCGAGGAGGTAGATCTAGGGACCAAGCTGGCGTTGGAAGCAGGAGAAAAGGTTACTGCCAGACGAGCCGAACTCGTTCGGGAGCTGGAACAGCAAGGACATATAGGAGAAGCGATTCTTGTTGCTCCGGATGACGCGCCGCAAGATTCCATAAAGGTTATCGGCAATCGATATCCCCCTGCCAACCTTGTTGTAATTACGCCCGCGGACGTTGTGGCTACTGTGAATTATCTCGTCAATCTTCCATATGGCATTGGCACGATTGATGATATCGACCACCTTGGTAATCGAAGGCTCAAGACCGTTGGCGAACTGCTGCAGAATCAGTTCAGGATTGGATTATCCCGCATGGAACGGGTGATACGCGAGCGCATGACTATTCAGGATGTTGAAGCTGTGACGCCTAAGGGCTTGATGAATGTCAGGCCAGTGGTGGCCGCGGTAAGGGAGTTCTTTGGATCGAGCCAGCTGTCGCAATTCATGGACCAGACAAATCCGCTGGCCGAACTGACTCATAAGCGCCGATTGTCAGCGCTTGGCCCCGGGGGGCTGTCGTGGAGGAGAGCCGGGTTCGAAGTGCGCGACATCCATCATTCTCATTATGGCAGGATATGTCCGATCGAGACGCCTGAAGGGCCTAACATCGGGTTGATAGGGTCTTTGTGTACGTATGCCCGTGTCAATGAATACGGTTTCATTGAGACGCCCTATAGGCGGGTTGAGGACGGAAAGGTGACGGAGGAGATCAGATATCTCACTGCCGATATGGAAGACAGATACGTCATCGCTCAGGCAAATGAGCCCATGAATGAGGATGGTTCTTTTGCTAGTCAGCGAGTAGCATGTCGCTTGAAGGATGAGATCGTAATAGTCCCGGTCGATCAGGTAGATTACATGGATGTCTCGCCCAAACAGTTGGTTTCAATTGGTACTGCCCTTATCCCGTTCTTGGGGAATGATGATGCTGGTCGGGCTCTGATGGGCTCGAACATGCAGAGACAGGCGGTTCCGCTTTTGAGTCCGGAAGCCCCGCTGGTGGGAACAGGCATGGAATACAAGTCGGTTCTCGATTCTGGGGCGGTGATCGTGGCCAAGCATGGCGGATTCGTTAGAAGTGCGTGTGCTGATCGAATCGTGGTTGAGCGGGATGATGGCAGATTGGATACATACAATGTGACCAAATTTGCCAGATCAAACCAGGGTACATGCATTAACCAGAAACCTTTGGTCAGAGTTGGTCATAGAGTCGAGCCAGGCGACGTGATTGCCGATGGACCATCCACTGATATGGGCGAGATGGCGCTGGGACGAAACATTTTAGTCGCGTTCATGCCGTGGGAGGGCTACAATTATGAGGACGCCATCCTCATATCCGAGCAACTCGTGATCGACGATGTCTTTACATCCATACACATCGAGGAGTACGAATGTGATGCTCGAGATACTAAGCTTGGACCTGAGGAGATAACGAGGGATATCCCGAATATCGGTGAGGACGCCCTGAAGGACTTGGATGAGGATGGTATAATCAGGATCGGCGCAGAGGTGCAGCCCGGCGACATCCTTGTAGGAAGGGTTACGCCGAAGGGCGAGACTGAGCTCACGCCTGAGGAGCGCTTGCTCCGGGCAATATTCGGCGAGAAGGCGCGTGAAGTGCGCGATACCTCGCTCAGGGTGCCCCACGGCGAGTCAGGGAAGGTAGTAGAGGTCCATGCGTTTTCCCGTGAGAACGGAGACGAGCTTGCTCCGGGTGTAGGTAAGCTTGTCAGAGTTTATGTGGCGCAGAAGCGGAAGATCTCCGAGGGCGATAAAATGGCGGGCCGCCACGGAAACAAGGGCGTGATTGCCAAGATATTGCCGGTCGAAGACATGCCGTTTTTGCCGGACGGGCGTCCGGTGGAGATAGTCCTCAATCCGTTGGGAGTGCCTTCGCGGATGAATATCGGTCAGGTGCTGGAGACTCACCTTGGCTGGGCCGCAGCCGCTCTCGGCGTTCACGTGGCAACGCCTGTGTTCGACGGTGCTGATGAGGACGACGTTTTTGGGTATCTGGAGAAAGCAGGTCTGCCCGCAAATGGCAAGACTATTCTGTATGACGGGAGAACCGGTGAACCATTCGACCGAGAGGTGACTGTGGGCTACGCCTACTTGATGAAACTACTACACCTTGTCGACGACAAGATCCATGCGCGTTCCACAGGACCATACTCCCTAGTGACCCAGCAGCCACTGGGCGGCAAAGCTCAGTTCGGAGGGCAGAGATTCGGCGAGATGGAGGTTTGGGCATTGGAGGCCTATGGGGCCGCCCACACGCTTCAAGAGATGCTCACCGTAAAGTCAGACGATGTTTTGGGTAGAGTCAAAACATATGAGGCGATTGTAAAAGGGGACATGATTCCTGAACCTGGCGTTCCTGAGTCCTTCAAAGTGATGATCAGAGAGATGCAGGGCCTATGCCTTGATATACAGGTCTTGCCTGCGGACGAGGAATGAGCAATTACGTGCATGTGGCGGGTTTTGGAATCTTCACATTCATGGGTCCGCCTTGGAGGTAGGCGTTTTACAGCAGAGGCGGTGTTATCAACAAGACCTGATCAGCGCTTAAAAAACAGATAAATTGGTCTTGACGGGGCGTCACTCTTGTGGTAGCATAATAAAATGTCACAAGGGCATGAGCAGAGTTGATGCGCCGTGATCTGCTGGGGCATAAGCTTTCATGAGATGGAGCGGCGCGGGCACGCCCTGAGTGACGGAGGACTGAGGTATAAGGGGACAAATGAACACACATGCTATTTGCAGGTATGATCTATTAGTCTCAGCGCGGCTTTGACTGGAGGATATGCGCCAAAGGTCATTAATGTCCGCGCTATTCGTTATGCCCGGAAATCTACAATCTACAAGGAAGTAGGGTGGGTTGTATGGACATTGCCGAGAGACCGATGAGGCGTGAAAGGATTTCGTTTTCCAGGATTGCGGACGTTCTCGAAGTTCCAAACCTCATCGAGATCCAGCAGAAGTCCTACCAATGGTTTCTTGAAGAGGGCCTTCTCGAAACGTTCCGAGATATCTCGCCGGTGCAGGATTTTACTGGAAACCTTGTACTCGAATTCACAGGGTATGCTCTAGGCGATCCGAAATACACCGAAGAGGAATGCAAACAGCGGGATGTAACCTATTCCGCTCCTCTAAAGGTAAAGGTCAGGCTCATCAACAAAGAAACTGGAGAAGTCAAAGAGCAGGAAGTCTTCATGGGGGATTTCCCATTGATGACCGAGACGGGAACGTTCATCATTAATGGGGCTGAGCGCGTAATCGTCAGCCAGTTGGTGAGGTCCCCGGGTGCTTACTTTGACGTGGATAAGGACTCATCCGGAAGAACAATCTATAAGGCGTCCATAATACCGAATAGAGGGGCATGGCTCGAGTTTGAAACTGATGCCTCTGACATTGTTTGGGTGCATGTAGACCGCACAAGAAAACTCCCTGTTACAGTCCTGTTGAAGGCAATAGGATATGGTTCTGCTCAGGAGATTCTAGAGCTTTTCGGGGAGAACGAACTTATCCGCAATACTCTGGAGCGCGACAACACGAACAACGAGGAAGAGGCGCTCATCGAAATCTATAAGCGACTTCGGCCAGGCGAGCCGCCGGCCATCGAAAGTGCAAGATCTCTTTTTGAATCGCTCTTTTTCGACCCCAAGAGGTATGACTTGGCTGGGGTGGGCCGCTACAAGCTCAACAAGAAACTTGAACTCGCCGACAGACTGATCGGGCATGTGCTTGCCCGACCTTTGTATGGCGATATTGTGGAGAACACAAACACAGTCAGAACAGTTATTGATCCTGAGACGGGAGAAATCTCCTGGCTTGATATGAGTGACGGCGGGATAGATTCAGGGCGCAAGCCGGCTTTGGAGGCGGGGGAGAAGATAACGGCCCGAAGGGCTGAGCTCGTTCGAGAGCTTGAGGAGAATGTACACATACGGGAAGCTAGCCTCGTTCTGCCGGACGGAGATCCACAAGACTTCATTAAGGTGATTGGAAATGGCTATCCCCCGGCCGACCTAAAGGTTATTACGCCTGCGGACATAGTGGCCACAGTCAACTACCTTGTCAATCTGCCGTATGGCATTGGCACGATTGATGACATTGACCATCTTGGCAATAGAAGGCTGAAGACCGTTGGCGAGCTTTTGCAGAACCAGTTCAGGATCGGTCTGTCACGCATGGAGCGAGTGATACGCGAGCGCATGACGATCCAAGACGTGGAGGCCGTGACGCCTCAAGCGCTCATTAACATAAGACCAGTGGTAGCGGCGGTGAAGGAGTTCTTCGGATCAAGCCAGCTGTCGCAGTTCATGGACCAGACCAACCCGCTAGCGGAATTGACGCATAAACGTCGGCTATCGGCACTTGGCCCTGGGGGGCTTTCCAGGGAAAGGGCTGGGTTCGATGTTCGTGACGTCCATCATTCGCACTACGGCAGGATGTGCCCGATCGAGACGCCTGAAGGGCCGAATATCGGGCTGTTAGGGTCGCTTTGCACGTATGCTCGCATCAACGAGTACGGCTTTATAGAGACCCCTTATAGAAAGGTAGAGGACGGAAGGGCGACTGCGCAGATCAGGTATCTCACCGCTGATGTGGAAGACAGATACATCATAGCTCAAGCGAATGAGCCCCTGAACGAGGATGGGTCTTTCGTCAGTCCGAGAGTGGCGTGCCGCTTGAAGGATGAAATCGTGATAGTCGCAGCGGATCAGGTAGACTACATGGATGTCTCCCCGAAACAGCTGGTCTCTATTGCGACGGCTTTGATCCCATTCCTGGAGAACGACGATGCAGGTCGTGCCCTTATGGGTTCGAACATGCAGCGACAGGCTGTTCCGCTCATAAAGACTGAAGCTCCTTTGGTGGGAACAGGCATGGAATACAAGTCCGCTGTCGATTCCGGAGTGGTGCTAGTGGCCAAGCACGGCGGATACGTGCGTCATGTGTCTGCGGACCACATCGTCATTGAAAGAGATGACGGGGTGGAGGACAGATACAACGTGATCAAGTTTGCCCGTTCCAACCAAGGCACGTGCATGAACCAAAAACCCATAGTCAAGATCGGTCAACGGGTTGAGGCGGGCGATGTGATTGCCGATGGACCATCTACTGACATGGGAGAGATGGCGCTGGGGCGAAATGTTCTCATCGCGTTCATGCCGTGGGAAGGGTATAACTACGAAGACGCTATCCTCATATCAGAGAAACTTGTTAGCGATGATGTGTTCACATCGATCCATATAGAAGAATACGAATGCGACGCCCGTGATACGAAACTTGGTCCGGAAGAGATAACCCGGGACATTCCCAACATAGGTGAGGATGCCCTGAAGGACCTGGATGAAGAGGGCATAGTCAGGGTCGGCGCAGAGGTGAGGCCCGGCGACATACTTGTGGGAAAGGTTACGCCGAAGGGCGAGACGGAACTGACGCCTGAAGAGCGCTTGCTCCGGGCAATATTCGGCGAGAAGGCGCGCGAAGTGCGCGATACTTCCCTCAGGGTGCCTCATGGCGAAGCAGGGAAAGTCGTGGAGGTCCACGTTTTTTCCCGTGAAAACGGAGATGAACTTGCGCCGGGCGTGAGCAAGCTTGTCAGAGTCTATGTGGCTCAGAAGCGAAAAATCTCGGAAGGCGACAAGATGGCGGGCCGCCACGGGAACAAGGGTGTCATCGCCAAGATTCTGCCTATAGAGGACATGCCGTTCTTACCGGACGGGCGTCCCGTCGAGATAGTCCTCAATCCGTTGGGGGTGCCTTCCCGGATGAATATAGGCCAGGTTCTCGAGACCCATCTTGGCTGGGCCGCCGCTGCTCTCGGTGTTCACATGGCAACGCCGGTATTCGACGGAGCGCATGAAGAAGATGTGTTCGAGTATTTGGAGAAAGCTGGTCTTCCACGGAACGGCAAGACGATTCTGTATGACGGGAGAACCGGCGAGCCTTTCGACCGAGAGGTGACTGTGGGCTATGCCTACCTAATGAAACTTCTCCACCTGGTGGACGACAAGATTCACGCGCGGTCGACGGGGCCATATTCTCTCGTTACCCAGCAGCCGTTGGGCGGTAAGGCACAGTTCGGAGGCCAGAGGTTTGGTGAGATGGAGGTTTGGGCATTGGAGGCGTACGGCGCGGCCTATACCCTCCAAGAGTTGCTCACCGTCAAATCGGACGATATCGTAGGCAGGGTGAAGACTTACGAAGCTATTGTAAAGGGCGACAATGTTCCTGAACCAGGTGTCCCTGAGTCCTTCAAGGTGCTCATCAAGGAACTTCAGAGCCTGTGCCTTGATGTGAAGGTTTTGTCAGAGGATGAGGAAGAGATAGAAATTCGCGAGCTCGACGATGATATCGAAGGCACCGCACGAGAGCTGGGCCTCGATATTGGCAATCGGTCAGGGCGACTCGAGTCGGGTGGCGCGGCGGCGTCCACGAGGGTGGGCAAAACCCTTGACGAAGATGGCGAGGATGAACCTGATGACAGTGATGATGAAGATCAGCTCGACGCCGAGGATGAAGGAGACAGCGACTACGATGCCGATTAGGATGCGGGTGGCGGATAACGGGTCGGAGCCCCAGGGCGAAGGAGGGGGAGGGGCGGATGCTGGACGTCAATGATTTTGATCGAATTAGAATAGGAATGGCATCGCCAGAGCAAATCCGGGCCTGGTCGAGTGGTGAGGTTAAGAAACCTGAGACGATTAACTATCGTACTCTGAAGCCTGAACGCGAGGGACTTTTCTGTGAGAAAATCTTTGGCCCCACGCGTGACTGGGAATGCCATTGCGGCAAATACAAGCGCATAAGATACAAAGGCGTCGTATGTGACAAGTGCGGCGTGGAGGTTACCCGGGCAAAGGTTCGTCGCGAGAGGCTGGGCCATATTGAATTGGCTGCCCCGGTCTCGCATATTTGGTATTTCAAAGGAATTCCGAGCCGAATGGGCCTCTTGCTGGATATGTCTCCTAGGTCATTGGAGAAAGTGCTTTACTTTGCATCCTACATCGTGACTGATCCGGGAGATACGCCGCTTTCGAAGAAACAGCTATTAACTGAAAGCGAATACCGTGAATACAGAGAGAAATACGGACAGCTCTTCAAGGCGGGAATGGGAGCCGAGGCGATACAGGAGCTTCTCCGCGACATCGATTTGGATGAGCTTGTCCAAGAGCTTCGCGACGATATTGAAAACAGTTCTGGCCAGAAACGTGTGCGTGCCATACGCAGGTTGGAGGTTGCTGAGGCTTTTCGAAAATCCGGAAACCGGCCTGAATGGATGATACTCGATGTCATTCCTGTGATACCTCCGGATCTGCGCCCAATGGTGCAGTTGGACGGTGGCAGGTTCGCCACCAGTGACTTGAATGATCTGTATCGTCGGGTCATAAACAGGAACAACAGGCTGAAGAAGCTTCTGGACTTGGAGGCGCCCGACATTATCGTTCGCAACGAAAAAAGGATGCTGCAAGAGGCGGTGGACGCTCTTATCGACAATGGTCGCAGGGGAAGGCCGGTTACAGGACCTGGCAACAGGCCCTTGAAGTCGATGTCAGACTTGCTCAAGGGCAAGCAGGGAAGGTTCAGGCAGAACCTCCTCGGAAAGCGTGTCGACTACTCGGGCAGATCCGTTATTGTCGTCGGACCGACTCTCAAGATGCATCAGTGCGGATTGCCCAAGGAGATGGCTCTTGAGTTGTTCAAGCCTTTTGTTATGAAGAGGCTTGTCGACAAGGGCTATGCTCATAACATAAAGAGTGCCAAGCGGATGGTGGAGCGCGTAAGGCCCGAGGTGTGGGACGTTCTCGAGGAGATCATTGCTGAGCATCCGGTACTTCTAAACCGTGCTCCGACCCTTCATAGGCTCGGTATTCAGGCGTTTGAGCCCGTCTTGGTGGAGGGCAGGGCCATACAGATTCATCCGCTTGTCTGCACCGCCTACAATGCAGACTTCGACGGTGACCAGATGGCGGTCCACGTGCCGTTGTCCGCTGAGGCGCAGGCCGAATCGAGGTTGCTCATGCTGTCGGTGAACAACATTCTTTCACCGGCTCACGGCGGCCCGCTGGCTACGCCCACGCAGGACATGGTTTTGGGCTGCTACTACCTGACATTCGAGCGGATAGGCGCCAAGGGCGAGGGGAAGCTGTTTGAGAATCCGGAAGCGGCTCGAGCGGCTTATGATGCTGGCGCAATCGCATTGCATTCCATGATTGTAGTGCGAATTCCAGAGTCCAAGCTTCTGTTGGGAGCGGAGGAGGCTGGCACTCGCAGGATAGTGACTACCGTTGGCAAGCTTATATTCAATGAGATATTCCCGGATGACTTCCCCTATATAAACTCCGCGGAGTCATCATTTGATTCAGCACTCACTGAGGGCGACTTCTTGCCGAGGGGTGTCTCTTTTTGGGAGTATGAGGAGTCAGGCGGCAATCGGATGCGCAAACCGGCTACCAAGGGTTTCTTGAGCAAACTCGTGGGTGTGATCAGGAGAAAGTACGGGAACGCGAGGACCGCTGATGTATTGGATGCCCTGAAGAACCTCGGATTTCATTACGCCACTGTGTCAGGGACTACGGTAGGCATAGTCGACATTGCTGTGCCCGACAAGAAACAGGCCATCATAAAGGATGCCGACGCCAGGGTCGAGGAGATCGAGGGTCAGTACAGAAGAGGCTTGCTTCTGGAGGACGAAAAGTACAGCCTGATAATAGATGTTTGGACTGAGGCGCGCGAGAACGTTCAGGAAGCCATGATGCGGGAGATTCGGCCGGATATTCTGATGGCCCGCAAACTCGAGGAGGCCAAGCTGACTGGGGAGAGAGAGCGTGTGGAGTTCAAGATCGACGAGCTCAATCCCGTATACATGATGGCCACATCGGGCGCTCGTGGTAATGTGCAGCAGCTCAACCAGCTTGCAGGGATGAGAGGCCTCGTCGCCGACCCGTCAGGACGGACTATCGACGTCCCCATCAAGGCCAACTTCAGGGAAGGCCTGAATGTGTTGGAGTACTTCATTTCCACCCACGGGACTCGTAAGGGGCTGGCCGACACTGCTCTTAGAACAGCTGACTCAGGCTACCTCACCAGGCGGCTTGTGGATGTGGCTCAGGACGTAATCGTCAGGGAGGATGATTGCGGCACTACCGAGGGAATCGATGTGTCCGCGATTGTTGAAGGCGATACGGTGATCGAGAGCCTGTCGGAGAGGATCACTGGGCGCGTGAGCCTGCAGGAGCTGGTGAACGAAGAGACCGGTGAGGTGATCGTCGCCAAGAACCAGATGATCGATGAGGACCAGGCCAAGATGATCGAGGATTTGGGATACGAGTCTTGGGCTGTGCGGTCGGTTTTGAAATGTAGGACGCGCCATGGTGTGTGTGTCATGTGCTACGGGCGCAATCTTGCAACAGGCAACTTGGTTGAAGTAGGCGAAGCGGTCGGAACCATTGCTGCGCAATCCATTGGCGAGCCCGGCACGCAGCTGACTATGAGGACATTCCACACGGGCGGCGTTGCAGGGGACGACATCACCCGCGGCCTGCCCAGGGTTGAGGAACTGTTCGAGGCGAGAAAGCCCAAGGGCCTTGCCATCATCACTGAGTATGCTGGCGAAGTAAGCATGGTTGAGGCCAAGGGGTCTCGCAAGATAGTCATAACTCAACCTTCAGGCGAATCCCATGAGTACTCCGTGCCATATGGTGCACGGCTGGAGGTTAAGGAAGGCCAGAAGGTCGAGCCGGGCCAGAAGCTTACTGAAGGGTCGCTCAATCCCCACGATATATTGCGAATTCGCGGGTCAGTAGCTGTGCAGCAGTATATAGTCAGAGAAGTGCAGGACGTCTACCGTTCCCAGGGTGTCGAGATCAATGACAAGCATATCGAGGTAGTAGTCAGACAGATGATGCGCAAGGTGAAAGTAGAGAATCCGGGAGACACGGATCTGCTCCCCGGCGAGCTGGTAGACATCTTCAGGTTTGAGGACACTAATGCTGAAGCCAAGGCGAATGGGCTCAGGCCAGCTACGTGCAAGCCGGCGCTTCTCGGGATCACCAAGGCGTCACTGCAGACAGACAGCTTCCTGTCGGCGGCTTCGTTCCAGGAGACTACCAGAGTCCTTACGGAAGCTGCTATGAAGGGCAAGAGTGATGAGCTCATTGGTCTGAAGGAGAATGTCATCATAGGCAAGCTTGTTCCGGCAGGCACCGGGATGCCGAGATACCGCAATGTGAGGGTCCTTGCGTCTCCGGAGGCCAGTAGGGAAATCGAACGCGATATTGAGAAGGCCGAAAGAGGTCGACGAGATGTAAGAGAAGCTGCATCTCCTGGGGCCGCGAGGGCAGATTCTCTTGGAGCGCCCTTGGCGGAGCATCTGGGGAAGGAAATAACAGAGGCCCTGAGCGAGGGGGCGTCGCAGGCCCAGTCCTAGACAGCCCGGCTATCTTACGCTCTCGGCTAGGCTAGGTTGTGTGGCCGCATGTTCGCGTGAGTTTTGCGTGGGCGTGCGGTCGCTTCTTGGAACCGGCGGTTCTGTTGGAGTAAATCTCGCAGAATTGGGGAATAGCTCGTTGTGCCCCCTTGACAGGCTCGGGGGCTGATGGTAAAATGTAAAACTGTCTGAGCCTCTGAAGCTAGGGCTTGAAACGATATGCCGAAAGGAGCGATAACACCCATGAACCAGGGTCTTGCCGACGCAGATAGTCGAGTGATCGGCACAAAGCAGACGGTAAGAGCTTTGGAGCGAGGGTGCGTGAGTGCGGTATATATCGCAAGCGATGCTGAAGAGCACGTTATCCGTGATGTGAAGGCGTTATGTGTGAGAAACGGCGTACCTATTATAATGGTCGATTCCATGGAAGAGCTGGGTAAGGCATGTGGGATCGATGTGGGCGCCGCTTCCGCTGCTATACTCCATGAGTAGAGAGTGTCCCTTGCACCTGGACTCAGGTGGAAGGGGCATATTCTGTCCGCAGCGTCTGACTCTATGGGAAGGAGGTGGGTCATTGTGCCGACCATTAACCAGCTGGTAAGAAAAGGCCGTAAGCAGTCAAAGGCTAAGTCTGCATCGCCTGCACTCAGGTACCAGTACAACTCTTTGAACCGCAGGTCAACCTATGGGAAGGGCGCTCCGCAGCGCAGGGGCGTGTGTACCGTTGTGAGGACGACTACCCCGAAGAAGCCGAATTCGGCCCTTAGGAAGATCGCCAGGGTCAGGCTGACAAACGGACTTGAGGTTACAGCGTACATTCCAGGTGAAGGGCATAACCTCCAGGAGCACTCAGTCGTGCTGATCAGGGGTGGCCGTATCAAGGATGTGCCTGGTGTCAGGTATCACATCGTGCGCGGCACTCTTGATGCTGCTGGAGTTGCAGATAGACGTCAGGGCCGTTCGAAGTATGGCGCGAAGCGCCCGAAGTAATGCTGTTGAGCGCGAGGGGAGGGTGAGTGATGCCAAGGCGAGGTACAATAGTCAAGCATGAAACGGTTCCAGATCCGGTTTATAACAGCGAGCTGATGGCTGAGTTCATAAGCAAGTTGATGCTGGATGGAAAGAAGAGCGTAGCTGAATCAATACTGTACGAGGCCGCAGATATTGTCCAGGCTAAGACCGGCAAGGAGCCTTTGGATACGTTTGAGCGGGCTGTAAAGAATGTCATGCCTGTGCTCGAAGTGCGGGCGCGAAGGGTTGGCGGTGCGACTTACCAGGTGCCAACGGAAGTCAGACCGGAGAGGCGGAAGGCTCTCGCGTTCCGATGGATCGTTGGGAATGCCAGGAAACGACCGGAGAGGACTATGGCCGAAAGGCTTGCTGCGGAGATCCTTGACGCGTCAGAGAACACCGGGGCTTCAGTCAAGAGAAAAGAGGAAATGCACAGAATGGCCGAAGCCAACAAGGCCTTTGCGCATTATAGATGGTAGTCAAGGTATCCAGCGCGTGTAAGGGGGGAGAGGTATGCTTGGGGTGACGCCACCTGAGAGAATTAGAAATATAGGCATTATGGCGCACATCGACGCTGGCAAAACAACTACGACCGAGCGTATTCTCTTCTATACCGGTCGGGTTCACCGGCTCGGTGAAGTTGATTCCGGCACGGCCACGATGGACTGGATGGTGCAGGAGCAGGAGCGGGGCATTACTATTACGTCTGCTGCGACGACGTGCGATTGGCGAGATTATCAAATAAACATTATCGACACGCCCGGGCACGTGGACTTTACTGTGGAGGTCGAACGATCTCTCAGAGTGCTCGATGGGGCGGTGGCTCTCTTCGACGCGGCCGAAGGAGTTCAACCCCAGTCGGAGACGGTTTGGCGACAGGCTGACCGATATCGGGTTCCACGGATAGCTTTTGTGAACAAAATGGACCGAGTAGGCGCCGATTTTGACATGGCTGTTCGTGCGATTCGTGAGAGACTCGGGGCCACGCCAGCGCCAGTGCAGATCCCAATAGGGGCTGAGGACCGGTTTGCCGGTATGATCGATTTGATATCGCAAAAAGCCATCGTCTATATGGATGATCTCGGCTTGAATCGGCAGGTTGTCGAGATCCCTGAAGAGCTTCGCCAGCCTGCAGCTGAGGCTAGGGAGCGCTTGGTGGAGCTGGTGGCGGAGAACGATGATCATGTCATGATGCTCTATGTTGATGGGGAAGAGATAACTTCACAAGACATCATTGACGGGTTGCGTAGGGCGACGTTATCGGCTAAACTGACTCCGGTTCTATGTGGGTCTGCATATAGGAACAAGGGCGTGCAATCGCTTCTCGATGCGATTGTCGACTATCTTCCGTCGCCGATGGACGTACCGCCCATAGTCGGAGTAGATCCGACCAACGATGAAGAACAGATTGAGCGAAAGCCGTCTGATGACGAGCCCTTCTGTGGGCTCGCGTTTAAGATCGCGACCGACCCATACGTGGGCAAGCTTGCCTACTTTCGGGTCTATTCAGGGGTTGCGAAGGTTGGAGATGCGATCTACAATGCCTCGAAGGGAAAACGCGAGAGATTCGGTCGCATACTAAGAATGCATGCCAATCACAGGGAGGAACTTGATCTCGTATCCACAGGTGACATCGTTGCGGCGGTGGGATTGAGAAACACAACCACCGGAGATACCCTCTGTGACGAGCGTGCACCGGTTGTGTTGGAGCGCATGGAGTTCCCTGAGCCCGTGATAGCGGTTGCGGTCGAACCAAAGAGCAAGAATGATGAGGATCGTTTGACAGTTTCCCTAGCGAAACTTGCAGAGGAGGATCCCACATTCCGAGTTCGAACCGATCCGGAGACGGGTCAGACGCTCATCTCGGGAATGGGCGAGCTCCATCTCGAGGTCATAGTCGATAGGCTTCTCCGTGAGTTTAACGTGCAGGCGAATGTTGGGAAACCTCAGGTGGCATACAGGGAAACAATAACGTGTCCGGTGAGACACGAAGGAAGATTTGTAAGGCAAACGGGTGGACGCGGACAGTACGGCCACGTCGTTTTGGAACTGGAACCGGGCGCCCAAGGATCAGGCATTGTCTTTGAAAACAAGGTTGTAGGCGGAGCGATTCCTAAGGACTTCATACCCGCAGTCGAAGCCGGTATCATGGAGGCAGCAGGCAATGGAGTCTTGGCAGGATACCCAGTCGTTGACGTGGCGGTAGCGCTTGTGGATGGCTCTTACCACGAGGTCGATTCGTCTGAGCTTTCGTTCAAGATTGCAGGGTCTTTGGCTTTCAAAGAAGCCATGGAACGTGCCAAACCAGTGCTTCTGGAACCGATTATGAAAGTAGAGGTAGAAACGCCCGAGCTTTACGTCGGTGACATCATGGCGGATCTCGGCGCGCGAAGGGGCAAGGTCACTGCCCTGGAGAACGTCGGCCAGAACCAAGTCATAAGGGCGCAGGTTCCGCTCGCGGAAATGTTTGGTTATGCCACAACCATGAGGTCACTTTCCCAGGGAAGGGCTAACCATACAATGCATTTTCTCAGGTATGAGCAGGTCCCCGACAACTTGGCTGCGGAGATCATGCGACGATACCGAGGAGTTTTGTCCTGAGAATGCAAGGGAGGATTGAAAGAAATGGCCAAACAGAAGTTTGAAAGGACCAAGCCCCACCTTAACATCGGGACAATAGGGCACGTCGACCACGGCAAAACGACGCTGACGTCGGCGCTCACGAATGTCCTGGCGAAGAATGGGCTTGCCCAGTTCATGGACTTTGACAAGATCGACAAGGCGCCCGAGGAGAAGGCTCGTGGAATCACCATCAGCACGTCCCACGTGGAGTATGAGACGCCAAACCGTCACTATGCCCACGTTGACTGCCCCGGACACGCGGACTACATCAAGAACATGATTACCGGTGCAGCTCAGATGGACGGGGCCATTCTCGTGGTGTCGGCCGCAGACGGCCCGATGCCCCAGACCCGTGAGCACATCCTGCTTGCGCGACAGGTCGGCGTTCCCTCAATTGTGGTTGCGCTGAACAAGGTGGACATGGTCGATGACCCGGAACTCCTTGAGCTGGTTGAACTAGAGGTAAGGGATTTGCTCAGCGAGTATGAGTTCCCAGGAGACGAGATTCCTGTAATTCCCCTGTCGGCGTACAAGGCCGGCGAGTGCGGGTGCGGACAAAAGGATTGCCAGTGGTGCGGTCCGATTTGGAAGCTCGTTGAAGCTATCGATGCCTATTTCCCAGAGCCGCAGCGTGAAATCGATAAGCCGTTCCTCATGCCGATCGAGGATGTTTTCACGATTACTGGGCGCGGCACCGTTGTTACGGGCCGAGTCGAGCGTGGAGTTGTCAAGGTCGGAGACGAGGTGCAGATCGTCGGTTTGATGCCTCAGCCGAGGAAGACAGTGGTCACAGGCGTAGAGATGTTCCGCAAGCTTCTTGACCAGGGTGTTGCAGGCGACAACGTTGGATGTCTCCTTCGAGGTATTGACAGAGATGAGGTAGAGCGCGGCCAGGTGCTGGCGAAGCCAGGGTCCATCACTCCTCATACAAAGTTCACTGCTCAGGTTTACGTTCTGACTAAGGAGGAGGGCGGTAGGCATACTCCGTTCTTCAACGGCTATCGTCCGCAGTTTTACTTCAGAACAACGGATGTTACCGGAACCGTACAGCTGCCTGAGGGCACAGAGATGGTGATGCCTGGCGACAACACGGTGATGACAATCAGTCTCATTACTCCAATCGCCATGGAGCCTGGGCTCCGTTTTGCTATCCGCGAGGGCGGCCGCACCGTTGGCGCGGGAGCAGTGGCTTCGATTATCGAGTAAGCCGACCGCAGTTCGGACAGTGAATAATGCGGCAACGTGGGGGCGGGAAGTCCCGCCCCCACCAATCTGCGATGAAGCGGGAGATTGTCTGTGCGGGAAGCTGCCGGAGTAACTTCCGTGGAGTATGTCCGTCAAAGGAATCGGGCGAATAGGAGGGAGCCAATTTGGCAACTCAGAAAATCCGGATCAAGCTGAAAGCTTTTGATCACAAGATATTGGATCAGTCCGCCGAGAGAATTGTGGAGACTGCTAAGAGAATGGGGTCAGAGGTCTCAGGGCCTATCCCGCTCCCGACGGAGAGAAACGTATACACAGTGCTTCGTTCTGTTCACGTGAACAAGGATTCTCGCGAACAGTTCGAGATGAGGACTCACAAGAGGTTGATTGATATCCTAGATCCTACTCCCAAGACGATCGACGCTCTGATGCGTCTCGACCTTCCGGCGGGAGTGGACATAGAGATCAAGTTGTAGGCCACGAGGGGGTGTGACGCGTGGGCAGAGCTATAATCGGCAGAAAGATTGGGATGACCCAGATTTTCGAAGAAGACGGCAGGGTTCATCCGGTTACAGTTATAGAGGCAGGGCCATGTTGCGTTGTTCAAAAGAAGCACACCGCCACCGATGGCTACGAAGCGGTTCAGCTTGGCTTCGGCGAAATCGACAAGCGGCGTGTGAGCAAGCCTATGGCCGGCCATTATGCTAAGGCGAATGTGAAGCCTAGCAGACATCTGAAAGAGTTTCGCATAGAGTCAGCGGATGCCTATGAGCTTGGCCAGGAGATCAAGGTCGATCAGTGGTCAGTGGGCGACCTTGTAGACGTGACTGGCATCTCTCGGGGCAAGGGGTTTGCCGGACCGATGAAGAGGTGGAATTTCAGCCGCGGCCCGATGGCGCACGGTTCCCACTATCATCGGGGAGTTGGATCACTGGGTGCGACCGCTCCGGCTCGGGTTTTTAGAGGACGCAAGATGGCGGGCAGGCTCGGTGGCACGAAAGCTACGAGCCTGGGGCTAGAAGTCGTAAAGGTCGACCCGGAGAGGAACCTGCTCATGGTGCGGGGTTCAATCCCCGGTGCCACTAATGGTCTTGTGACTATCCGGGACTCTGTAAAGGCGAAGGCAAAGTAAGGAGGCGCAGGAGATGCCCAAAGCACCATTGTTCGATGCAAGAGGCAATAGGCTCGGAGAGGTAGAGCTTCCTGAAGCCGTCTTCGGAATAGAGCCCAACGAGCACGCAGTGCATGAAGCGGTTACGCTGCAGCTTGCCAGCAGAAGGTCGGGCACGCATAGCACGAAGACCATCTCCGAGGTCCGGGGCGGCGGTCGAAAGCCGTGGCGCCAGAAGGGGACCGGAAGGGCGAGACACGGATCGCGCAGGTCGCCCATATGGGTTGGGGGCGGAGTAGTGTTCGGCCCTAAGCCTAGAAAGTATGGTTACACGATTCCGAAGAAGGTTCGCAGGTTGGCGCTGTTGTCGGCGCTGTCATCGATGGCGCAGGAGAACGCGGTATACGTTGTTGACGCCATTGATCTATCCGAACCAAGCACGAAGAGCATGGCAGCGCTTTTTGAGAAAATAGGCGCTGAAAAGCCCCTCGTTGTTACTGACGAGCGGAGCGAGGTTGTGGAGAAGTCCACTCGGAATATTCCGGGGGCAATGGCTCTCCATGTTGAAGGCCTAAATGTCTACGATATTGTGAACCACACAGCGCTGGTACTTACGCGCGATGCGGTTTCAAGGGCGGAGGAGGCGTTTGCGTGATGGCACACCCGCGGGACATTATCATAGGGCCGATCATCACTGAGAAGAGCAACGCTCTGTCGGCAGAGGGAAAATACGTTTTCAAGGTTAAGCGTGACGCTAACAAGATAGAGATCGCCAGGGCTGTCGAAAAGATATTCGACGTTCGGGTAGTTGCAGTAAACACCATAAATGTTCCCGGAAAGCTGAAGAGACAGGGACGTTCGGAGGGAATGACCCCAGCCTGGAAAAAGGCCATCGTTACCTTGCAGGACGGGGAGACCATCCCGCTCTTCGAAGGGGTCTAAGTTCACGTAAAGGAGGTATGCGGGATGGGAGTCAAAAGTTTTAAGCCTACTACGCCGGCACGGCGGCAGATGACGGTTGCCACGTTTGAGGAGATCACGTCCTCGAAGCCTGAAAAGTCGCTGGTGGTTCCGCTCAAGAAGAGCGGCGGACGGAATGCCCAAGGCAGGACCACCGTTCGGTTCAGGGGCGGCGGACACAAGAGGGCATACAGAGTCGTGGATTTCAAGCGTGACAAGGACGGGGTTCCTGGCAGAATCGCGTCCATAGAGTATGACCCGAACCGATCTGCGCGAATTGCACTAGTCAACTACGCAGATGGCGAAAAACGGTACATCTTGGCCCCTCTTGGGCTCAAGGTTGGCGACGTTATAGAGTCGGGCCCTGATGCCGACATCAAGCCCGGCAACGCATTGCCGCTTTCCAACATCCCTGTGGGCACAGTAGTCCATGCAGTCGAGCTTACGGCCGGAAGAGGCGCGCAGCTCGCCAGATCTGCAGGGGCCAGCGCTCAGATAATGGCGAGAGAAGGCGAGTATGTCACTCTTCGCTTGCCTTCGACGGAGATGAGGATGGTTCGCCAGGAGTGCCGAGCTACCGTGGGCCAGGTTGGAAACGTGGAGCATGAGAACATCTCTATGGGAAAGGCCGGACGCAGCCGATGGATGGGGAGAAGGCCGAGTGTTCGTGGAGTCGCGATGAACCCGGTGGATCACCCGCACGGTGGCGGCGAGGGTAGGTCGCCTATTGGGTTGAAGAGCCCGGTCACACCTTGGGGAGTTCCGACACTGGGATACAGGACGCGCAAGGCCAAGGCTTCTGACAGGTTGATAGTCCGTCGCCGGGGCAAGAAGTAAGAAGTGGGTTCTGAAAGGAGGCGCGCCAATATATGGGCAGGTCGTTGAAGAAGGGACCGTATGTCCACGAGGCCTTAGCTGAGAAGGTCGAAAGGCTAAATTCAGCGGGAAAAAAAGAGATTATAAAGACGTGGTCCAGAGCGTCAATGATTACCCCAGACATGCTTGGCCATACCATAGCTGTGCATGATGGACGTAGGCATGTTCCGATATACATCGTTGAGGACATGGTAGGGCATAGGCTCGGAGAGTTTGCGCCAACGAGGACGTTTAGGGGCCATAGGCAATCGGATAAGACTACACAGATCAAGAGGTAGGAGGTCGGGCGCAGGTGGAAGCGAAAGCGGTAGCGCGTTATGTGCGCATGTCGCCACAGAAGGTTCGCAGGGTTGTGGATCTTGTGCGCGGCAAAAGTGTTGATGAAGCCCTGACCATTCTTAAATATACTCCGCACATTGCGGCGGAGCCGGTCAGCAAGGTTGTTGCTTCTGCAGCGGCAAATGCCGAAAACAACCTCGACCTTAGCAGGGATGACCTCTATATCGCTGAGGCTTATGTTGACGAAGGCCCTACGCTCAAGCGGATACGGCCGCGCGCAAGGGGCATGGCAAACAGGATCCTCAAGCGCACGAGCCACATAACGGTAGTGGTCAGAGAAAGGGAGGGTTAGAGTGTGGGGCAGAAAGTCAATCCTATAGGTCTGCGGCTTGGCATCAACCGGACCTGGGAGTCTACGTGGTATTCAGATAAGAACTATGCCGAGCTTCTCCATGAAGATTTGAAGCTCAGAAAGTATATTAAGAACCGACTTTATGCCGCCAGCGTTTCGCGGATACAGATCGAGCGCGCGGCGAACAGGATTAGAGTCACCATCCACACTGCCCGTCCTGGTATGGTTATTGGGCGCGGCGGTTCGGAAGCAGATGCGCTTCGCAGGGACCTGGAGGCCATGACGGGCAAGCAGGTTTCGGTGAACATTATGGAGATCAAGCATCCTGAACTCGATGCTCAGTTGGTGGCGGAGAACATCGCAGCTCAGCTGGAGAGGAGAATCTCCTTCAGACGTGCGATGAAGCAGGCCATGGGCAGAGCCGAGCGGCTTGGGGTTCAGGGAATGCGGGTGAAATCCAGCGGTCGCCTTGGCGGCGCAGAGATAGCCAGGACGGAAGGTTACAGTTATGGCAAGCTTCCCCTTCACACGTTGAGAGCCGACATTGATTATGGGTTCACTGAGGCAAATACGACGTACGGCAAAATCGGAGTGAAGGTATGGATCTATAAAGGTGATGTTCTCCCAGATAAGTCGGGGAAAGCTCGGCAGGGGGGAGGGGCTCGATAAATGCTGATGCCCAAGAAGGTCAAGTACCGAAAGCAGCAGAGGGGACGCATGAAGGGCGTTGCTGAAAAGGGAACCACCGTCACCTACGGCGAGTATGGCCTTCAGGCGCTTGAGCCTGGATGGATAACGTCGCGACAAATAGAGGCGGCCCGTATTGCGATGACCAGATACATCAGGCGTGGCGGCAAGGTGTGGATAAAGATATTTCCAGACAAGCCTGTGAGCAAGAAGCCGGCCGAAACACGTATGGGGAGCGGCAAGGGTGCGCCGGAGTACTGGGTGGCAGTGGTGAAGCCCGGAAGAGTAATGTTTGAAATGGGCGGAGTATCCGAAGAGATTGCGCGTGAAGCAATGAGATTGGCAGGGCATAAGCTGCCGATCAAGACGCAGTTCGTAAAGAGAGAAGAAGCGGGTGGTGAAGCCGATGAAGGCTAGAGAGCTGAGAGAGATGACCCCCGAACAACTCGATACTAGGCTGGAAGGCCTCAAGGAGGAACTCTTCAACCTCAGGTTTCAGCTCGCCACAAACCAGCTGGACAACGCGCATCGGATAAAGGATGTTAGGCGTGATATCGCCAGGGTGAAGACGGAAATGCGGGAACGCGAGCTCAAGATTGCACGAGGGTAGAGAGGAGGCCAGGTCATGGAGACTGCTAGAAATGAGCGCAAGGAGAGAGTCGGGTTCGTAGTCAGTGATGCAATGGACAAGACCCGAGTGGTGGAACTCCAGCGCACCTACAGAGATCCGATGTATGGCAAAGTGGTGCGTCGGTCCAGCAAGGTTAAGGTGCACGATGAGGGCAATGAGAGCAGAGTAGGTGACAAGGTTCTCATCATGGAGACCCGGCCGATCTCACGCGATAAGCGTTGGAGGCTTGTAAAGATAGTAGAGAAGGCTAAGTAACAAGGGCCCTATTGAAGGGAGGAACACTCTGTGATTCAGGCCCAGACCGTACTGAATATAGCGGACAATACAGGCGCCAAGAAAGTGATGTGCTTTCGCGTCTTGGGCGGCGGGGACCGCCGGTATGCCGGTATTGGCGACATCATTATTGGCACTGTCAAAGAGGCCACGCCCGGGGGCGTTGTCAAGAAGGGCGATATCGTCAAGGCCGTTGTCGTTCGCACCAAGAAGGAGCTCAGGCGGGCCGACGGCACATATATCAGATTCGATGAAAACGCGGCGGTCGTTATCGACGCCAATAATAACCCACGGGGCACGCGAATCTTCGGGCCTGTGGCGCGAGAGCTTCGTGATCGGAATTTCATGAAGATCATATCGCTTGCTCCGGAGGTCCTCTAGGCTACGGGGCGGTCCCCAGGAGCGAGGAGGTGTGGATAAAATGACGATATCCGTGAAGAAGGTCAAGAAGGGCGACACCGTTATGGTGCTCCAAGGCAAAGATGCAGGCAGGAGAGGCAAGGTCCTCAGGGTGCTGCCTCGTGAACAGAAGGTTATCGTTGAGAACTTGAACATTGTAAAGCGGCATACTCGTCCGAGCACCGCGAATCCGCAGGGAGGCATCATTGACAAACCCGCGCCCATGGCGCTAGGCAGAGTCATGGTGGTCTGCGGCAAGTGCAACAAGCCGACGCGGGTTGGCATGGAACTTGGGGAGTCTGGCAAGCCCATGAGAGTATGCAAGAAGTGCGGAGCCAAGCTGGATAAAAAGTAGGATAGTCGATAGGCCTGAGAGGGGGTCAATTATATGGAGGCGCCGACTCCACGGCTGAAGGAGAAATACCAGAACGAGGTTGTCCCTGCGCTTATGCAGAAGTTCGAATACAGGAACGTCATGGAGGTTCCAAAGGTCGAAAAGGTCATCGTCAACAGGGGCGTATCAGACGCCATTGTGGACCCCAAGGCGCTTGACGCCGCCGCCGACGAACTAGCCAATATTACCGGACAGCGTCCGATAATCACCCGGGCGAAGAAGTCGATCGCAGCGTTCAAACTGCGGGCCGGAGTTCCCATTGGGTGCAAGGTAACCCTCCGCGGCGCAAGGATGTATTATTTTCTGGATAAGCTGTTCAATATCGCTCTTCCGAGGATTAGGGACTTCAGAGGGGTTTCTCCGGACGCTTTTGACGGGCGGGGAAACTATACCTTGGGTCTTAGGGAGCAGTTGGTTTTCCCGGAGATCCGGTATGACGATGTTGACAAGATCCGTGGCATGGACATAACCATCGTGACTACTGCAAAAACGGATGAAGAAGCTTTCGAGCTGTTGAAGCTTATGGGCCTGCCAGTCAGGCTGCAGTAAGGAGGGGAAGATATGGCGCGAAAGGCGCTTGTAGAGAAGTGGCAGAAAGAGCCGAAATACAAGGTGAGGCAGTATAACCGGTGCTCGATTTGCGGGCGACCGAGAGGATATATGCGCAAGTTCAAAATGTGCAGGATCTGCTTCCGAACTCTCGCCTCGAAGGGAGAAATCCCGGGCGTGACCAAGGCGAGTTGGTGACAGCAGGGGCACGCCACGAGAGGAGGTAGAGGACGATGGTGTTGACAGACCCGATCGCGGATATGCTTACTAGAATACGCAACGCGAATACAGTGAACCACGAGGTCGTTGAGATACCAGCATCTCGGATGAAGGCAGAGCTTGCTCAGATAATGAAAGATGAGGGCTACATCCGCGGCTTTGAGGTCACTCGGGGAGACAAGTACGATGTTATTAAGGTCCACATGAAGTATGGGCCTAACAAGCAGAAGGTAATACACGGCCTCAAGCGGATAAGCAAGCCCGGCCTCAGGGTGTACGTTAAGAAGGATGAGGTTCCGAAGGTCCTGAACGGCCTGGGAACGGCCGTAATCTCCACATCTCGTGGGCTGATGACAGACCGTCAGGCGAGGGAAGCCGGGCTTGGCGGAGAGGTCATCTGCTACATGTGGTAGGTGGTGTAGACATGTCTAGAATAGGCAAGAAACCAGTGCCGGTTCCCAAGGGTGTAGAGGTTGAACTGGATGGCAGCATAATCACTGTAAAGGGCCCCAAGGGCGCTCTGTCTCAGGAGATCCCTGCGAGGATTAGCGTTGAGGTGGCTGACGGCGAGATCAGGGTTACGCGTCCATCCGATAATCGACTTGACAGATCTATGCACGGCCTGACCCGGGCGCTCATCGCCAACATGGTGCATGGGGTTACAGAGGGGTTTGAAAAATCCCTCGAGATCATAGGGACGGGATACAGGGCATCCAAGCAAGGCGAAACGTTGGTGCTGCAAGTCGGCTACTCGCATCCTGTGGAGATAGTTCCGGAAAACGGTATTCAGATAGACGTTCCGTCTCCGACGAAGATAACAGTCAGGGGCATAGATAAGCAGCTGGTCGGGCAGACTGCTGCGAACATAAGGGCTGTTAGAGAGCCCGAAGTATACCATGGCAAGGGCATAAGATACGCGGGCGAGCGCGTTGCGCTGAAGGCTGGCAAGGCCGGCAAGATCGGCTGATGCTGCAGCTTGCGGCAGAATGAAAGGAGCGACGTGCAATGTACAATAGGGTTGACAGGAAAGAGGCCCTGGCCCGCCGTCATCAGCGCGTTCGGAAGGATGTTAGTGGAACCCCCGAACGCCCTAGGCTGTCTGTGTTTCGGAGCCATGCCCACATATATGTTCAGATAATAGACGATACGACAGGCCACACCCTGGTGGCGGCGTCTTCTGTGGAGCCGGACATCAGGGCAAAGGTAGGGTATGGTGGAAACATTGCCGCGGCGGAGGAAGTGGGCAGAGTAGCGGCGGAGCGAGCCATAGAGAAGGGAATCCGTAAGGTCGTATTCGACCGTGGCGGCAATCGTTACCATGGCAGGGTAGCTGCATTGGCTGAGGCCGCGCGCAAGGGCGGCTTAGAGTTTTGAGGCGGGGGAGGGCAGTAAATGGCTAAGATCAATCCTGATAGTCTGGATCTTAAGGAAAGAGTGGTTAGCATCAACCCCGTGGCCAAGACGACTAAAGGCGGCCGAACGCGGAGCTTTCGGGCGCTGGTAGTTGTGGGTGACGAAAACGGGCATGTTGGGGCTGGGCTTGGGAAGGCCTACGAAGTTTCGGAGGCCATAAAAAAAGGAGTCGACGATGCCAAGAAGAACTTGGTGTCCGTCCCTATGGTGGGAACTACTGTTCCGCATGAAGTGACCGCGAAATCCGGCGCCGGATGTGTTATGCTTAAACCCGCTGGCCCTGGAACGGGAGTCATAGCTGGAGGCGCTGTTAGGGCGGTTCTCGAACTTGCGGGTTATCGCGACATACTCACGAAATCTCTTGGGTCGAATAACCCAATGAGCATGGTCAATGCTACCTTGGTTGGCTTGCAGTCCATGCGCACCGCGGAGCAGGTGGCTCGGACACGCGGCAAGTCTGTCGAGGAACTTGCTAGGTAGGAGGGGTCGAAAGATGGCAAAGAAGCTGGTTGTCACGTTGAAGAGAAGCACCATCAGCAGACCCAAAGACCAGCGGGCGACTGTGCGCTCTCTGGGCCTCCGCAAGATTGGCCAGACGGTTGAACACGACGACAACCCTGTTATCAGGGGCATGATCAACAAAGTAAGTCATCTGGTCGAAGTTACTGAGATCGACTGAGAGGGGTACAGCAATGAAACTGCATGAACTACAGCCCGCGGCCGGCGCGAAGCGCGCCCCAAAGAGAGTAGGCCGGGGCACGGGTTCCGGGCACGGCAAGACTGCCGGCCGGGGTAGCAAGGGCCAGCTGTCTCGCTCAGGCGGAGGCAAGGGCCCTGGGTTTGAAGGTGGGCAGACACCGCTTTACAGGCAGCTGCCGAAGCGGGGCTTCACCAACAAGTATAAGGTTGAATACGCAGTCGTTAACGTTTCCGACCTCGAGCGGGTTTTTGAGGCTGGTGATGAGGTTGACAGGGATGCGCTCCGCGAAAAGGGCCTTGTGAAAGGTCATGACGCGCTTGTTAAGGTTCTTGGAGACGGAGAGCTTACGAAGTCCCTCACCGTTCGCGCTGACAAGTTCAGTGAGAGCGCAATGTCGAAGATCAAGGCGGCGGGAGGGTCCGCGGAGGTGGTATAGGTGCTGGCAGCGCTCGTAAATGCTTGGAGGGTCCCGGATCTTCGCAAGAAGATCCTCTACAGCGCATTCCTGTTGTTCGTGTACAGACTTGGTGCATTCATACCGGCGCCAGGTGTCGATATGGCCAAGGTCGCAGAGGTGTTTCAGGCGGTAATGGGCGAGACAGGCGGCGGCCTTCTGGGCCTTGTCGACATGTTTTCAGGAGGCAGTATACAGAGGCTGTCAGTGTTTGCGGTCAACGTGGGATCCTATATTACCGCGTCGATCGTGATAGAACTTCTGACAGTTGTCATTCCGTCGCTTGAGGAATTGTCCAAGGAGGGTCCGGAGGGACGGAAGAAGATTTCGCAGTATACAAGGTACCTCGCGGTTGCCCTGGCGGTTTTACAGTCATACGGATATTCGGCAATGTTCAGGGAGGCGATCCGCCCCGGGGCAGTCTGGACCTTGCTCGTGATTGTCAGTATGACTGCCGGTGCCTCGTTCGTCATCTGGCTGGGCGAAAAGATATCCGAGAAAGGAATAGGGAATGGGATTTCTCTGATCATTTTTGCCGGCATTGTCACGCAGCTGCCAGGCAATGTTAAAAACGTCATTAGCCTGGTGAAGTCGGGCGGGACAGGTTGGGTGTTTGCGATTGTATACGTGTTGATGAGCTTGGCGCTTGTAATTGGCGTAGTGGCAATTAGCGAAGGGCAGCGCAGGGTGCCTGTGCAGTATCCCAAGAGGGTTGTAGGCCGGCGGGTTTACGGCGGGCAGAGCACTCATATACCGATCAAAGTGAACCAGGCGGGTGTTATACCCGTGATCTTCGCGTCATCGGTGTTAGCGTTTCCCGGCACGTTGGCTCAATTCATACCTGGGATGGCACCTGGTGTTAGGGCGTTCATGAACAACGTATGGGCTTACAACATCGTATACGTTGCTTTGATAATTCTCTTTAGCTATTTCTACACGGGCATCACATTTAACCCGGTGGAAGTGGCAGATAACATGAGGAAATACGGGGGATTTATCCCCGGGTTCAGGCCGGGACGGCCGACGGCGGAGTACCTCGACCGCGTGTTGACGAGGCTCACCTTCGTGGGCGCAATATTCCTGGCTATCATAGCGCTTTTGCCTAACATAACCGGACGGCTTACATCTAACACTGTGACGTTTGGCGGTACTGGGCTTCTGATTGTTGTAGGCGTTGCGCTTGACACGATGAAACAGATCGAGGCTCAGCTGATAATGAGGCAGTACGAGGGCTTCTTGAAGTAAGGCTTTGGAATGCCCAAGAAAATGAGGATGGGAGTGCGTCGCGAGATGCGTGCAGTGCTGATGGGACCTCCCAGCGCGGGGAAGGGCACTCAAGCTGTCAGGCTGGCAGCAGAGTTCGGCGTCCCGCATATATCCACAGGGGACATGTTCAGGGCCGCGATAGCGGCAGGCGCCGAGCTTGGTCGGCGGGCACAGGGATTCATAGAAGCCGGCAAGCTGGTTCCTGACGACGTGACTCTTGGCATCGTTTGCGAGAGGTTGGCCGAAGCGGATGCAATGTCGGGATTTATTCTTGACGGATTTCCTCGGACTGTGCCGCAAGCAGAGGGACTTGAAGACATACTTCGAGCCCAGGGCGTAAGGCTTGATGCAGTGGTGCTCATAGAGGTTCCCGAGGACGTCTTGGTGCGAAGGGTAACCGGACGGAGAGTATGCGAGAAGTGTGGTCGTGTGTACCACATGGAATGGAATCCGCCTCCAGGATCCGCGTGCGAGTGTGGTGGTCTGGTCACTCAACGGAAGGATGACTTTCCGGAGACAGTGAAGGAGCGGCTTGCAACGTATCGAACGCAGACAGAACCGCTGAGGGATTATTATGCCTCCGAGGGAAGCCTCGTCGTGGTAGATGGAACGGGAGATCCTGATGAGGTTTTCAGGCGCATAACACGTGCCCTTGGAAGGTGTGGGTCATGATCATTCTGAAAACCGCGGCTGAAATCGAGCAGATGCGGAAAGCGGGCGCCCTGGTCGGACAGGTGCTGGAGAGACTGGGCAGATACGTGGCCCCAGGTGTCCGAACGGCGGAGCTCGATGCCATTGCCGAAGAAATGATACTGGCCGCAGGCGGGACGCCGTCGTTCAAGGGTTACTGTGGATACCCGGCATCGATCTGTGTGTCTGTGAACGACGAGATCATCCACGGAATACCTGGCAAACGGGTGCTGGTTGAGGGCGATATAGTATCTATCGATTGCGGTGCAATCCTCGACGGGTATCAGGGGGATGCAGCCATGACCTTTCCAGTGGGAGATGTCTCAGTTGAAGCGGAGAAGCTCATGCGAGTGACGCGGGAGGCGCTTGAGGCTGGAATAGAGATGGCAAGGCCGACGATGCGTCTTGGGGATATTGGCAATGCCATCCAGGTACATGCCGAGAGTAATGGGTTTTCAGTGGTCAGGGATTTTGTTGGCCACGGCATCGGACGGCGCATGCATGAGGACCCTCAAATCCCAAACTTTGGGTCGCCGGGCACGGGACTACGGCTCAGGCCTGGAATGGTCCTTGCCATTGAGCCCATGGTGAATGCGGGCGGCCACGAAGTAATGATCATGGACGATGGCTGGACTACGTGCACGCGTGATGGATCGCTGTCGGCCCACTTTGAGCACACGGTAGCCATAACTGATGCTGGCCCCGAGGTTTTGACTCTTCCGTAGCATGCAAGGCAGGTGTAAGGCAGTTGTCTTCCGGGGGTCCATTGCTTGGACAGTTCGTAGTATCTAAGATGGGCAGGGACAGGGGCAGGCTCTTTGTCGTAGTCGGCCGTGAAGGTGACGGTTACGTTTACATTGCTGACGGCGCAACTCACAAGTTGGGCAAGGCGAAGCGGAAAAACGTTAAGCACCTGATACTGACGGAGCAGGTGGATGAAGATATAAGGGCCGCGCTCGAGGCCGGAAACTCGGTCACCGATGAACAACTTGTTACGGCTTTGAGAGTGTACAGACCTCAAGAGAGGAAGGAGGGGGATGCTTAGTTATGGCAAAAGAGGATGCCATAGAAGTTGAGGGCACAGTCGTTGAACCATTGCCAAACGCCATGTTCAAGGTGGAACTGGAAAATGGCCATACGGTATTGGCGCACGTGTCCGGCAAGATGCGCATGAAGTTCATCAGGATTCTGCCAGGTGACAGAGTCACGATTCAGCTATCACCTTACGATCTGACTCGCGGCAGGATCGTGTGGAGATACAAGTAGGAGGGTTAGACATGAAGGTACGGCCGTCCGTTAAGAAAATGTGTGAAAAATGCAAGATAGTGAAGAGAAAAGGCCGCGTTAGAGTTATTTGCGAGAACCCCACGCATAAACAGCGACAGGGCTAGGAGGTGCAGCGTAGCATGGCGCGAATCGCAGGTGTAGACCTTCCAAGAGACAAGCGGATAGAGGTAGCCCTGACTTATATATACGGCATCGGCCTCACCTCATCCCAGAAGATCCTGGCGGAGACGGGCATCAACCCTGATACGCGGGTCAGAGATCTTACTGAGACCGAGATCACGCAATTGCGAGAGGCTATTGACCGAGGCTATAAGGTAGAGGGAGACCTGCGCCGTGAAGAAGCCCAGAATGTTAAGAGGCTTGTCGATATAGGCTCTTACAGAGGGCTGAGGCATCGTCGCGGACTTCCCGTAAGGGGCCAGAGGACGAAGACGAATGCTCGAACGGCCAAGGGCCCGAAGAAGGCCATTGGCGGGCGCAAAAAAAGGTGATTAGCATGGCGCGTTGCGGAAAGGAGGAACACTGATGGCAAAGAGGCAGGCAAGGCCTAGAAGGCGCGAACGGAAGAATATCGAAACAGGAACAGCCCATATCAAGTCGAGCTTCAACAATACGATTGTTACCATTACCGATCCGGCAGGAGCTGTTGTGTCGTGGTCATCCGCTGGCGCCATGGGCTTCAAGGGCTCACGTAAGGGTACGCCGTTTGCAGCGCAACAGGCTGCGGACGCCGCGGCGCGTGGTGCCATTGATCAGGGAATGCGTTCAGTTGAAGTGTTGGTAAAAGGCCCCGGAGGAGGACGAGAGGCTGCGGTAAGGTCGCTCCAGGCTGCCGGGCTTGAAGTTAGCATGATAAAGGATGTTACGCCGATTCCGCATAACGGATGCAGGCCACCAAAGAGACGGCGCGTGTAGCCGAGCGAACAGGAGGTGCGATAATGGCGAGATATACCGGATCAGTGTGCCGGCTATGCCGACGTGAGGGAGCTAAGCTCTTCCTCAAGGGAGATAGATGCTATACTGAGAAGTGTGCTGTTGCCCGGAGGGCTTACCCGCCGGGAGAGCATGGTCAGGGAAGAAAGAGGACCAGCGAGTATGGTTTGCAGCTTCGCGAGAAGCAAAAGCTTCGAAGGATATACGGAGTGCAGGAAGCGCAGTTTGCAAGGTATTTTGATATGGCCGAGCGCAGACGGGGCATTACAGGCGAGAACCTCCTCGCTATCCTTGAGACCCGGCTCGACAATGTCGTCTATAGACTGGGACTGGGTGCCTCTAGGGCAGAGGCCAGGCAATTGGTGAGGCACGGGCATATTTACGTGAATGGCAAGAGGGTGTCCATACCATCGTATGAGCTTCGTGCGGGCGATGAGATATCTGTGAGACCGGGAAGCAAGAACCTTGTCCACTTCAAGAATCTTGCCGAAGCAGGCGCTGTGACTGTGCCCGCATGGCTTTTAGTAAACGAGGACCGTTTGGGAGGCAGAGTTCTGTCAGTGCCGACAAGGGATCAGATAGACCTGGATATCCAGGAACACTTAATCGTCGAGTTGTACTCGAAGTAATGCTGCCCCAAATGAGAAGGAGGGTGCTGAGCGCGCTATGATTGAATCTCCAAAGCCTAGAATCGATTGCCAAGAGGATGGCGACCGATACGGTAGGTTTGTCGTGGAGCCTCTTGAAAGGGGATACGGCATAACCCTGGGCAACTCATTGCGCAGGATCCTTCTGTCGTCATTGCCCGGGGCCGCAGTCACCTCGGTCAAGATCGACGGGGTGTTGCACGAGTTCTCGACTATTCCCGGGGTTTATGAGGATGTGACAGATATCATCCTGAACCTCAAGAGTCTTCTCGTGAGGCTGCATACAGATGTGCCCAAGGTCATTCGGCTCATGGCCGAAGGTCCCGGTGATGTCGTGGCCGCTGATTTCGAGGCCGATGCAGAAATAGACATACTCAATCCCGAGCTGCACATTGCCACATTGGGCACAGTTGAGGCGGTGAATCAGGATACCGGAAAGACGGAAGAGCGAGGTGCAGTTCTGTCGCTTGAAGCCGTCGTGGAACCCGGCCGGGGTTATGTGTCTTCCGAGAAGAACAAGAGGCCTGAGCAACCTATAGGCGTGATACCAATGGACTCTATCTTTACTCCAGTGGAAAAGGTGAACTACACCGTGGAAAATGCTCGAGTCGGTGGAGTTACCGACTACGATAGGCTGGTTCTGGAGGTCTGGACTCACGGGACCATCACTCCGAAAGAGGCTGTCAGCATGGCGGCTTCGATGATGAATGAACACATGAAGCTGTTCATAAGCCTTTCTGAGCCTGAGGAAGAGGTTGAGCCGGAGGCTGAACCCGAAGAGGATTGCCGAGATCGGGCCCTTGAAATGGTAATCGAAGACTTGGACTTGTCGGTGCGGTCGTACAATTGCCTGAAGAGAGCGGGCATAAACACTGTCGACGAGTTAACCCACAAGACTGAAGAGGAAATGCTCAAAGTGAGAAATCTGGGACGCAAATCGCTTGAAGAGGTCAAGCAGAAGCTTGAATCATTGGGACTGTCGCTCCGACAGCCTGATGAGTAGTGTAAGGGAGGAGAGCGCAGATGAGCCGCAGAAAGCTCAGCCGTACAGCGGAGGAGCGGCGTGCTCTTTTCCGGGGCTCGGTGACGTCGCTGTTTTTACACGACAAGATAATCACCACGGAAGCGAAGGCAAAAGAGATACGCCCAGTTGCTGAAAGACTCATAACATGGGCAAAGGTTGGCGACCTTCATCACAGGCGTCTTGCAGCCAAGTATGTACTCGATCCTGTAGCGCTGCAAAGATTGTTTGATGAGATCGGGCCTGCGAACATTGATAGACCGGGCGGGTATACTCGCATCATAAAGCTTGGCCAAAGGCGTGGGGATGGAGCGCCGCTAGCCATTATTGAGCTGGTAGATATGCCGGGCAGCAGCGTAAGCGCGAAGCCGGCGAAAGCCAAGAAGTGATGTGTTATGAAACCCGTAGTGCGCGTCGAGAATGTGAGCTATGCCTATGATGGCGGAAGCCAAGGACAGGTAGAGGCGCTTCTCGACGTTAGCCTGGAGATTTGGCCTGGCGAGTTTGTGGCCATAATCGGACACAACGGATCAGGCAAGTCGACACTGGCTAAGCATATGAACGCCTTGCTCCTTCCAACACGTGGCGACGTCTACGTGCTCGGGATGAACACTCGCGACGAATCGTTGTTGTGGGATATACGTCAGACTGTTGGTATGGTGTTTCAGAACCCTGACAACCAGATAGTGGCGACCATCGTCGAAGAGGACGTGGCGTTTGGACCCGAGAACCTTGGAGTTCCGCCTGATGAAATGCGCCGGCGTGTAGATGAAGCGCTGGCGCTTGTGGACATGACTGGGTATGAGAAATCCGCCCCCCATATGCTTTCCGGAGGTCAGAAGCAGCGGGTGGCTATAGCAGGCGTGATTGCGATGAGACCCAGGTGCATTGTCCTTGACGAGCCCACTGCGATGCTGGATCCGGTGGGCCGAAGTGAAGTACTGCGTACAGTGCGCCATCTCGCTTCCAATGAGGGAATTGCGATTGTGCATATAACACACTTCATGAGCGAAGCTGTTTATGCAGATCGTGTTATCGTAATGGAAGAGGGGCGGGTTGCTCTCTCCGGGACGCCACGAGAGGTCTTCTCGCAGCCGGCCACATTGCGCAAGCTGGACTTGGATGTCCCACAAGTTACTGAACTCGCTGCCCAGCTGCGAGCGGCAGGTGTGGCGCTTCCAAGGTATCCGCTGACGGTTGAGGAAATGGCGGACGACATTGGAACTCTTTTGGGCAGGGGGCCGTGCAGCAGTGAGCCGCAAAATCGTTGAAGTTCAGAACCTATGCTATACGTATATGCGAGGCACGCCATTGGCGCGTCAGGCCCTTACAGACGTCAATCTGTCGATCGACGAAGGAGATCTTGTGGCGATCATAGGCAAGACCGGCTCTGGTAAATCTACCCTGGTGCAGCATTTTAACGGCCTCCTTAAGCCTGATTCAGGGCGCGTGCTCGTGGATGGCCAGGATATCTGGGGAAAAGGTGTTGCGCTGCGGGATATTAGAAGAAAAGTAGGCTTGGTTTTTCAGTATCCCGAGCATCAGCTCTTCGAGGAGACCGTTGCTTTAGATATCGCGTTTGCCCCGAAGAACTTAGGATTGTCCGATGCTCAGGTCGATGATGCCGTTCGGGAGGCCATGCGCATTGTCGACCTTGACTATGAAGAGTTCGCTGATAGATCTCCTTTTGAGCTATCCGGCGGGCAGAAGAGGCGTGTGGCCATAGCCGGCGTGATCGCGATGTGTCCGAAGGTGTTAATCCTCGACGAGCCCACCGCCGGCATGGATCCGCGTGGCAGGGAGGATGTTCTCGGAGAGATCCAGGCGCTTCACGAAAAGCATGGATACACCATAGTCCTCGTCTCCCATAGCATGGAGGATGTTGCAAGATTCGCAAAGAGGCTCGTGGTCATGGAAGCCGGCAAGGTAGTCATGGACGGTGATCCCCGCGAGGTATTCAGGCACCGTCAGGAGCTGATCGACATAGGCTTGGGGGTTCCTCAGATCACTGACCTCATGGCCGAGCTAGCCAGGCGGGGATATGGATTCTCGACTGGTGCAATCACGGTTGAGGAAGCGCGTGAGATTCTGTTGCCGCCGCTTCTTGCGGCGTCTATCGAGTCGACTGGATCTGCAGGCCCGGACCCATGTGAAGGAAGGTGTGGGCATGGACTTCGCTAATGCGGCAGTTGGACAGTATATGCCAGGGGATTCCTTCATGCACAGGCTGGATCCGCGGACAAAGATGTTGACTTCGCTCGGTGTTGTGATTGGTCTGTTCGTTGTGAGCGAGCCGTGGGCCTACGCGTTGCTCGCACTTCCTATAATGCTGGGAATCATGGTTTCGCAGGTCCCTCTTAAGCTGATAACCCGCAGCTTGCGACCGCTTACGTTTATCATGGTGCTTACTTTTGCCTTGCACCTGTTCATGGATCCAGGCGAGGCGATCTTTAGCATCGGGAGGATTACAGCAACATATGAAGGGCTTCGGCTGGGGTTGATCACGGTTGTAAGGCTGGCGTTATTGATCATGGCAACTTCGATTGTGACGCTGACCACATCGCCGATTGCCTTGACAGATGGGCTGGAGCGTCTTCTGAAGCCTTTTGCGCGTCTCGGATTGCCCGCGCACGAGCTGGCAATGATGATGACTATCGCATTGCGCTTCATACCAACATTGCTGGAAGAGACCGACAAGATAATGAAGGCGCAGATGGCGAGGGGGGCCGACTTCGAATCGGGCAACATTGCGAAGAGGGCGAGGGCGATGGTGCCCATACTTGTGCCACTCTTCGTGAGCGCTTTTCGCAGAGCTGACGAGTTGGCGGTGGCTATGGAAGCCAGGTGCTATAGGGGCGGCGAAGGGCGGACCCGCTTGCGCGAATTGGCTTTCAGTGGAGCTGACGTGGCCGTGCTGGTAGTTGTCGGCGCGTACACGGTGGCTGTGGCGGTGGCGTTGTGAGATGCGCAATATCGGTCTTGTAATGGAGTATGTGGGCACTGGGTATCAGGGATTTCAAGTTCAACCTGCATTTGGGCGAGGGGGCGAAAGCCGGAAAGGACTCGAAGGACGTGGAGGGCGGCTGATTCGCACCGTGCAGGGCGAAGTGGAGCGGGCAATACATCGGCTCACAGGCGAGAGTGTGCGGATAGTTGGGGCGGGCCGAACAGACGCAGGAGTCCATGCCCTAGGGCAGGTAGCAAACTTCAAAACCGAATCAAGAATCCCTGCTGATAGGTTTGGTGCAGCGCTCAACAGTGTGTTGCCTGAGGATATTCGGATCATAAGATCCTTCGAGGCTCCAGAAGATTTCAACGCGCGTTATGATGCGGAATGGAAGATTTACAGGTACTTGATTGTGCCGGAAGCGGCGAGGGTTCCGGCAGCGCGCAGCGGTGGCGCCTTGCTCTCGAAAAGGGCATTGCTTACGAGGAATCCGCTGACTGATGAGGCGGTGCAGGCAATGGCAGAGGCCGGTGTGGCGCTAGTGGGGCGTCACGATTTCTCGGCTTATGCTGCATCCGGGTCCTCAGCAAGGACTTCTGTGCGCACTATTCATCGACTTGAGGTTAATACCGACAGATGGGAATCTCTCGGGTTGAATCTCGTGGTTGTGGAGATCGAGGCGGATGGGTTCTTATACAAGATGGCGCGTACTATAGTAGGAGCGCTTTTGGAGGTTGGGATGGGCAGAATGGATTCGGAGGGTCCGGGAAGATTGCTTGAATTGCGAGATCGAAAACTCGGGCCTGCGACCGCTCCGGCGGACGGACTCTACTTGATGAAAGTAGCCTACCCAGAACCCATAGGTGGTCTCGCCTCGCCTTGACAGTCTATTTTGGCTATATTAAAATTGCTTGGTGAGTTTTGTACCAGTGGCGCCAAACCCCGGAACCACTGATTGCACTCAGACGAGCAGTTGAAGCTGGGAGGGAACCTGATGTCACGCACATACACGCCTAAGGCGGAGGAGATATCGCGCAAGTGGTATGTTGTGGATGCCGAGGGAAAGCCCTTGGGCAGGCTTGCAAGCGAAGTGGCCCAGATACTCAAGGGCAAGCATAAGCCGGTCTACTCTCCTCATATGGACATGGGCGATCATGTGATAGTCATCAACGCTGATAAGGTAGTCCTGACGGGGAACAAGCGTCAGACCAAGATTCACTATTGGCATACGGGATATCCTGGTGGGATTCGCCAGATGAACTATGAAGAGTTTCTTTCGACTAAGCCTGAGAAAGCGGTGGAGAAAGCGATCGTTGGGATGCTTCCAAAGAACAGGCTTGGACGGCAGATGGCTAAGAAACTCAAAGTCTATGCGGGACCGGAACACCCGCATGCGGCGCAGATGCCTGAGCCGCTCGAAATAACGGTATAACCGGGCGAGGAAGGGGGATTACTCTGTGGCGCAATTGCAGTATGCCGCGACGGGAAGGCGCAAGTGCTCAGTTGCCCGTGTGCGGCTGACGCCGGGAACCGGGAAGATCACGGTCAACGGCAAACCAAGTGAGGAGTATTTTGGACGCCAGACCCTGGAGTTGCTTGCACGCGAGCCGTTTGAGGTCGCGAATAGGATGGACAGATATGATGCCATTGCCGACGTGTCAGGTGGCGGGCTAAGCGGGCAGGCTGGGGCGATACGTCATGGAATAGCCAGGGCGCTTTGTGAGGGCGAGCCTGAACTGAGGCCCGTTCTTAAGAAAGCAGGGCTTCTCACGCGTGATTCGCGCATGAAAGAACGCCATAAGTACGGCCTGAAGAAGGCCCGAAAGGCGCCTCAGTTTTCCAAGAGGTAAAAGGCGTCGGTTCGATATTGTACTCTATTTGGTCATGCCCGCGGGCCGTCTTGGCCCGTGGCTGACCATAAAAAGCCAGAGGAACGAGTCGTTGTGGCTGGTTCCTCTTTTGCATTACTGCATAATCCCATATTTGCGGGGGTATTTAGCGTATTAGTTACGTCCGATACAATGCTGCAAAAAGGCTCTCGCCTTGTTGTAGTGGAGATGATAGCGACGGCGATATGTTCCATTTCTTCAGGCTATCTCATCCGGTATTAGATTCGTTTTCTCATTGGGGTGACGACTTTCGCCAGATGACCTTCACCCCGTCGATCATGGCTTCCATGTCACTGGTGAGTTTCCTATTGGTAGGAGCATCCTGAACAAGCACCACCGAGGTCGTGCCATCAGCTAAGCCCTTCAACATTTCCAGCAGGAGTTTTGCTTCGAGGGGGTCTGTGAGTGCCGCACCGACGCCGAGAGTATCTATGTCGACGGCATTTGTCCCTCTCAAAACTACCACTAGTTCCAGGTCATTACCTAACCGGAATTGTTCAAATTCGGCCAGAAGATCGGGCCATGGCAGCGGCAATCGCACCCCGTCAATTCTCACGATCTGTCGACCAGGGGCCGAACAGAGAAGTGTGTCAACAGCCTGACCGGCCGGTTGAGGGACGGTTGGGGCCAAGACGGCAGCTATGTTGTCAATGGCTATTCTTCCTGCTGCCTGAAGCTCGGGCTTGAACTCGACAACGTACACTTGGGAAAGGCAGAGTGGCGGAACTAGCGTTTGAGGAATGGGCGCTTCTACGACCCTCCATCCTATCCAGCTAATCCGCGGAAAATCGATGGGGGTTTCCTGTCCCAGTAAATCTTGGACTGTGGCGCGAAGCCAGTGGCCTGCACCATCCCCATATACCCACA
>Ga0116179_1000263_pt1 | contig 41010 bp, 38 predicted proteins | sample AD_UKC071_MetaG_FD_89751 | JGI IMG/M metagenome (GOLD analysis project Ga0116179, IMG submission 89751) | Active sludge microbial communities of municipal wastewater-treating anaerobic digesters from USA - AD_UKC071_MetaG | ecosystem: Engineered > Bioreactor > Anaerobic > Digestate | place: USA...
GGCTGACAGCGTCTCGTGGTTCCCGCGGGCTCGCGCACCGCAGTACAGCACGAAACGCGGGCGGGCTTAACTTCCGGGTTCGGATGGGACCGGGTGTATCCCCGCCGCTATGGCCGTCACACCAAATCGCTCAATGATGGCCTCATATATAACGATTTCTCAACCATGCCTCTCAGACGAGAAGCATGTAGAGCACGGTCGACAGCAATGAGCCAACCCCCATCGTCATCATGTTGTTGCCCAGCTTGCTGATCATCCCTCGACTCTCCAGCGTGGCCCCAACGACGCTGTCCAGCATGCAGCCTGCCACGCCCATGGTGATGGGGATGGCGATCAGTGGATCGAAGGGCAGCGACTGGAAGATCGCTAGCCAGCCTACCGCAGAGGCCACCACCGAGGCCACGATGCAGCCGGCCGTCCCGGCCAACGAGATCCCTCCGTCCACCCCCGCCGGAACCTTCTCGCCGGTTGTGATGAGATATGTGTTCTTGGATAGCACGCCCAGCTCACTGGCGGTCGTGTCGGCCGCCGCCACTGCCACCGAGGATATGAATGCCAGGCTGGCTACCTCGCTGCCCTGCTGTCCCAGGGCGAAGGAGACGACCGCCACCGCTGCCGGCACCAGGCCGTTGGCGATCACATTGTGATATGTCCTCTCACCCTTGGCCCCTTCCTGGACGTTCATCCTCTTCTTCGCCTGGAACCGGTACTTGGTCACCAGGAATCCCAGGAACACGAACGCTATGAGCGTCAACAGCCAGCCGACCGTACCAAAACTGCCGATGATCGCGCCGACCGCGAAGGATGCCAGCGCTCCACTCGCGCTCAGCAGTCCGAACCAGTAGGACAGGATGGACAGCAGGGCGCATAGTGTGATGACCAGGGCGATATTTCCTGGATCTAGCATTAAGCGGTCAGAGTTTATTCAAATATTTATATTCAGAGGTGGTGAAGAACGATGCTTGCGGACAATGGTCTGGACGCCCCTCATCGTTGAAACGACATGGACCGTGGCGCGCATGGAGCAAGCCGCTGCTCCCTCAAGACTCCCTTGACGGCTCGATCATGGAATAGGTCGCTTCGGCCACCTGTCCCGCCTCTTCCTTGCCGTTGATGCCGGCGACCACCATGCGGCCGCTAGGGTATATCGTGACCTCCTTGTCTTCAATGGTTGCGGTAACCATCACTCCCTTGTCGTCGACATGGTAGCCCGCTCCTCGAAGAAGGTCGGCCGCCTTCTCAAGATCAAATCTGGCGATCTCCGTTGGCACTATCGTCATCGCCTCTTCCTTGCACAGTCGGACGACCTTGAACTTCACCATGGCCTGTCCAGCACCTCCTCGACCTTATCATAGAACTCGCTGAGCGTGCCTTCGTTCTCGATGACGATGTCGGCCTGTGCGATCAGGTCGCCCAATCCCCACCCCAGTTCCCTCTCGTCCCTATGCCGGAACTCCTCCTCGGTTCTAGGGGCATCGGACCTGTTGCGCCGTCTGAGACGTTCAAAGCGAAGCGAGGGCGATGCATGTATGGCGACAAGGCGCATCTTTCCGCCAAGTTCGTTCCTAAAAACCTCCAGTTCATGCACGCTGCGAGACCCATCGATGACGGTGTCCTGACCTCCGATGAAGGGGATGCAGCGGATGGCCCAAATGCCCGGACCATGCTTCTCGCGCTCTGCCGAGGCGAAACCTCCGACCTCCTTGTCGGTCATTACAAGGCCGCGAGCGGCAGCCTCTTGGCGGACCACATCTCCCATGCGAACGATGTTGAAACCTCGCTTCAAGGCCACCTTGACGAACTCCTCCTTGCCTGCTCCGGGCATGCCTGTGACAACATATATCCGAGCCATCTCACACGTCCTGATGCCGATGTAAGCGCATACAGTTCCTGTATAAAATGGGCGTCGGCCGTGTCCGCAGGGTCGGGGGAACGTATCATGCGCCACCGCTCCTTTGGACTCGCGGGGACGTCATGCCCAAGGTCGGAGCCTGGATAGGCCCCACGGGCCCAAGAGGGTCCACCTCATGCCGATGCGCAGGTCACGTGCCCTTCCGGGACATCTCCTTCTCGATGATGAGCTCGGAGACCCGCTTTCCCGACAGCAGCATGCCGCCGAAGATGGGTCCCATGCGGGGAGATCCCATGACGGCGTTGCAGCACATACCGGTCACGAACAGGTTGGGGTAGACCTCCATGGTGTTCTCGACGGTCATGTTCTCCCCCATCTCCGCCCACATGCTCTTCTCACCCTCTATGACCCCTGATGGCGTGGACAGGCGTCCTGCCTTGCGCTGCACTATGTGCACGACCTCGGCCGGATGTCCCGTACCATCGATGACGTACTTCGAGCGGATGGCGAGGGGGTCCACGTGCAGGCCGGCCACCTCGACCGCGCTGGAGTTGATGACCACGCCGTTGACCCGGTCCTCCCTTATGACGACATCCTCCACGGAGATTGTGTTGAACAGCCTTGCCCCGGCGTCGATGGCCGCTGCGATCAGCTTAGACGCGGCCTCGACCGAATCGGCGGTGTAATATCCTTCCCCGGCATCGGTCAGTTTCACCCCTATCTCCTCAAGGAGGTGCTTGGACCCATCCTGCACCACTATGACCGGGAAGGTCATCCCGCCTCCCCACATCCCGCCGCCAGGCGTCAGCTTCCTCTCGAAAATGGTCACCTTCATCCCCGACTTGGCCAGGTACCTTGCCGCAGTGAGCGAGGCCGGCCCCGCCCCGGCTATGACGATGTCGACGTCCAGATTGTCGAGGAACTCGTCCGTGAACCGCTCGACGATCTTCCGCGTGATCTTGATCTCATCTATCCCCATGATCGACCTCTCCTTGCCCGAATCACGATCGTACGGCCCTCATGCCGCATGACGTTGGACGTTTCGGTGCATACCGTGATAACATTTAACACTGTCTCTTGGCAAGGGCCATGCGTTCCTTCAGACGTCTTACGGAGGAAGCGATATCCTCTTGTCCGACCGCCGCCGATACGACCGCGGCGCCGTCAGCACCTGCAGCCACCACATCCTGGACATTGTCCAGCGTGATGCCTCCGATGCCGATGAGCGGGATCTCCACCGCTGCCCTGACCTCACGTAGCCTCTGCAGCCCCACCGCTGGGCCCGCATCGCTCTTGGTGGCAGTGGAGAAGATGGGTCCCAGCGCCACATAGTCCGCTCCGTCCGCCTGGGCCACCATCGCCTCCTCCGCGCTCGACACGGAAACCCCCATGATGAAACCCTTGGGAGCCAGGCGACGGGCGGCCTCCAGGGGGAGGTCGTCCTGCCCCAGATGCACTCCGTCGGCATGGCTTGCCAACGCCACATCCATCCTGTCGTTCACGATGAACAAGGTACCGGTGTCTCGCGTGACTGACCTCATCTCCACTGCGGCGCAGTAGAGTTCCCTATCGGAGAGGTCCTTATCGCGCAGCTGGACGACATCGGCGCCTCCTTGCACGACCCTTCTTGCGACCTCCCCATGGCTCAGGCCTCTTGACAACCTTCTGTCCGTTATGACGTACAGGCCATATCTTGAGGGAGCCACTCCGTTCACCGCCGTTCCTTATTGCTTCGATCACAGGATGTAGGGCAGCGGTTCAGCCGGCGAGACTCCGCCTCACACCACCCTATCGGCCACATCCTCCTGGATGCGGTCGCAGTACAGGCACCGGAGCACTATCGGGTCTTTCGATTCCACGATGAACTCGGTCTCAACAGGCTCGTCCATGTTCGTTATGCAGTTGGGGTTCCCGCACCTCACGATGCCCTTCGCCACATCGGGAAGTTTGACATTGAACTTCTCCGCCACGTTGAAATCGCGGATGATGTTGATGGTCGCCTTGGGGGCGATGAGCGATATCTTATCCACTTCCTTGGTGTCCAGCTCGCGATCCTCGACCTTTATCACGTCCTTCCAGCCGTCCTTCTTCGACGGCACGTGGAGGAGCACCGACACCGTGGACCTCACGCTGTCGGTTATCCCGATGATCCGGAGCACCTTCAGTGCCTGGCCGCAGTCGATGTGATCTATGACGGTCCCATTGCGGATCGGCGTGACTCGAAAGTCCTTCATCAGAGCTCACCTCCCAGCACCAGCATGATCAAGGCCATCCTCACCGGGACGCCATTGAAGGCTTGATGGAAGTACTTGGCATTGTCCGTATGGTCCACCTCCGGAGCGATCTCGTCCACCCTCGGGAGGGGATGCATGATGACAAGGTCCTTCTTGGTCTCTCTCAGCAGGGAGTTGTCAACGCGGTACGAACCGGCCACCTTGATATACTCCGAAGGATCGGGGAACCGTTCCCTCTGGATCCTGGTGACGTAAAGGACATCGGCATCGGAGATGACCTCGGCCAGGCTCGATGAGAGGCGAGGTGTGATGCCGCTCTTCTCAAGGTGCTTTATGGTCTCCTTTGGCATCTGCAAGAGGGGCGGAGCCACGAACGTCAGGTTGGCCCCGAACATGCCTAGCGCCTCGGCCAGGGAATGTGCGGTGCGGCCATACTTCAGGTCGCCTACAAGCACGACGTTCTTGTCGGCGATCCCCTTTGCCTGCTGTCGAATGGTGAACAGATCGAGAATGGTCTGGGTCGGATGCTGTCCTGCACCGTCGCCTGCATTGATGACCGGCTTGGAGCAATATTTGGCCGCCAACCTGGCGGCGCCCTCGTGGGGATGCCTGAGGACTATGGCATCGGCATAGCCCTCCACCATCCTGACGGTGTCGGCAAGGGTCTCCCCTTTGACGACCGATGAGCTCTGGGGCTGCGCTATCTCTATGAATCGCCCTCCAAGCCTTACCATCGCGCTCTCGAAAGAAAGACGCGTACGAGTGGAAGGTTCGAAGAACAGGTTGCCCAGGATCTTGCCTTCCATGGCCCTTGTGCTCTTTTCTCCAGTAGCATAAGGCACCAGCTTCTCTGCTAAGTCCATCACTTGCTCGATCTGTTCTCGGGAGAGGTCCCGGATCGAGACCACGTCCGCTCCTTTGAAGCTCATGGCGCTCCAACAACAATATCTTGGGTTGCTATTTATATCTGACTTGAGCGGGACCAGCCCAACGCAGGTTCACATCTGTTCATCGAAGCGGTCGAGGGCATCTCGCATTCTTTGTGTCCAATCCTTCACGCAGCTCTCCAATTTCATTCGCAGCTCGGCCCGGTCGATACCCATGTAAACGTGATAGTACCCTCCCTTGTCCAGGGAACGGGTCTCCCTGTAGACCATCCCGCAGGTGAGCAGACGCTGTAACGCTCTGTACACGGTGGAACGGTCGCGTCCCATGCGGTCTGCAAGGTCGTCCGCCCTGATCGGACCATGGACTGCCGCGCTCTTGTACACCTCGATCTCGAAATCGTTCAGCGAAAAAGCGCACTGGATGAGGTCTCTGCAGTCTGAAATGTTTGCAAATGATTTATGTGGCTGCATCGCCGCCCTCTCTTCTCCACTTCTGACAAAACTTTAATATGGATACGGTTATATATAGTTGTTGCACAACCGTGCAAAACCGACGGACGAGGGGGGTCATGACCGAGACACTGGACTGCAGGGGGATGATGTGTCCGATGCCGATCTTTCAATTGGCTAAGAGAATCAAGGCCATGAAGGTCGGTGAGGAGGTGACTATGATCTCCGACGATATCATCTCCAAGGCGGATGTCCCAGCATGGTGCCAGAGGACGGGCAATGAACTTGTGGAGGCGACGGAGGAGGACGGAATCTTCACTTATCGGATACGGAAGTCGAAGTGAGCCAGGCGTCTTGAACGAGCATGCAGGCGATGGCCTGGCTCCAGAGGATGTCACATCGAACCTGCGATGACATCGGAGGGCGATCATCGAGCGAGGTTGGCATGGATAGACTGTTCATAATGTTGAGATCACCGTCCGAGTACCGGGACCTGAGCATCATCGCGTCCTTGGGAGGCGAGGGCCGCATCGGCATCATATTGTTCCAGGATGCCGTGATGTTCTCAGTCCACCCTGACAGAAGAGATGAACTGCTGGACATGGCCGATGAGGTTTTCGTCATGGGCAATGATCTCGAAGCTCGCGGCTTCAAGGGAAAAGGCGACCCGAGGTTCCGCGTGATAGGATATCCGGAGGCGGTGGACCTGATAATGGAGGGATACGATCTCACGATAACGGTGTGAGGTGGCGGGATGGGTACATTGACGATATTGATACGCTCGGGGAGCATGATGAACATGGACGCCAACGTGGCCGTCGAGCTTGCCAACGCCGCGCTGGACAAAGGCCATGGTGTCAAGATCTTCTGTTACGGCGAAGGCGTCACACTGGCCAAGGAGGGACAGGACCCAAGAAGCTTCCCCAACATCGAGGAGGAGATGGCGAAGCTCATCTCCCGCGGTGCGGAGGTGGTGATCTGCAGCACATGCTCGACCGCCCGCGGCATGAAGATGGGGGAGGAGATGGAGGGTGCGACGGTAGGGAGCCTCACCAACGATCTATCGAGGTTCATCTCGGAGAGCGATCGATTGGTCACTCTGGCAAGGTGATGACATGTCCGGCGACCTGCTGACGATCATAACGAAGCAACCCTATGGTTCGGAGGACGCCTATGCCGGCATGAGACTGTCCCTGGGGATCGCGGTCAGCGGCCTGATAGCAGGGTCCGCAGTCCTGCTCATGGGGGACGGCACCCTGAACGCAGTGGCATCCCAGAGGTCTGAGGTTCTGGGGATGCCTTCCAACCTGGAGGCGCTGCAGGACCTGATGGACATGGACGTACCGGTCTATTGCGTGGAGGAGGACCTTCGAGCAAGGGCAGGCATCGTCGAAACGCTTGACGGCGTGACCATGCTGGGGATCGAAGAGGTTGGGAATCTGGTCTCCCGCTTCCACATGGTAACAACCTTCTGAAAGCGACCTCCCATATCTTTTTATTAACCTCATCCGCATGGCCATGACATGCTCGAGGTCGCTGACCGCGCGGGCCTTGCAAGGACCGTCAAATGGACGGTCGGTGGCTCCAAGGCTCTACTGCCGAACATCCTGTTCCATTCATCCACGCTGTTCACCGCCCCCCCATATGCTGAGATGTCCATCACCCGGACGGCGGAAGGACTGCGCGCCTCCGTGGGAGAGGAGACGGCCTTCATCCTCCCGGACGGCATCAATCCTCCGCTGTCCTATAAGAAGGAGATGTCGCTGGAAGATGCTTCAGGCGCGGCGATCGTCAGGGGCGAGCCCGATGGCGACCTGCGCTTCCGACAGGAAGAGGTCTTCGTCCTAGGCAACGCCTTCGAGCTGAGGCGCGATGCAAGGGCTTTCGCCGCAACGGTGGCGGCCCTCCGTAACGCCATCGGATACAACCGTCTGATCTATGCACCTGGCATCATGGAGCCGTCCAACCTCGCTCTGCTCGTGTACATGGGAGTCGACCTGGTAGACTCCTCCCTGTTGGTGTATCAGGGTTCTCGCGGGCGCCTGTTGCTGCCAGAAGGCGTGATGAACGCCTCCGACGCTGAATGGATGTCCTCGGAGGATGGTGCCGTTCAGCACAACCTTGACGCCGCCTGGAAGGAACTGCAGCTCGTCCGGCATATGATCCGCACCGGTCGCCTGAGGGAACTGGCGGAGAATCGCGCCCACTCCACGCCCTGGGGCGTGGCCGCGCTGCGTCTGTTCGATCGTGAGCATCATGACCATCAGGAAAGATACGCGCCGGTCGTCGGTCCGACCTTCTACGCGAACACCAAGATGGCATTGTACCGGCCTGACGTATGGCGCTTCAGGCGAAGGATCAAGGAAAGATGGTCCCCAGCGCCGCACAAGAAGGTGCTGCTGCTGATCCCCTGCTCGGCGAAGAAGCCATATTTCACCTCGAAGAGCCATCGTATGTTCGAGGAGGTCCTGCTCTCCGTGCCCAATTCCTGCGCGGTGCAGGAGCTTATAATCACCTCCCCCCTGGGGGTGGTGCCTCGAGAGCTGGAACTGTTCTACCCCGCCGCCCAGTACGACATCCCGGTCACCGGTCATTGGGATGGTGAGGAGAAGGCTATGGTAAGGGACCTGGTCGCGCATGCCGCCCGGTTCGGCTTCACCACGGTGATAAATCATCTCGTGTCGTCGGAGAGCCACCTCGTCGCGGACGTGGTGGATGCGATCGAAACTGCTGGAGAGAGCACAACGGCAAGGGATTCCCTTGATCGTCTCAGGGAGGCTCTGATGCAGGCCTGCGGAGACGTGGAGAAGGCGTCTCGCGCCCAGGACCGTGTCGAGATGCTGCGCTCCATAGCTCGCTACCAGTTCGGTCCGGGATCCGGCGTCCTGCTGGATGATGCCACGGTGGTGGGCAAGTATCCATATCTGAAGGTCATGGACGGCAAGGTCCAGTTGGCGATGCTTACTCCGGAACGCGGTATGCTCTCCCTCACCATGGAAGGCGCCGAGAGGATCGTTGGTCACGGCCTTGGATGGGTCGAGATGGGCGATTTCGACCTCTCGGGTAGCTTGTTCGCGGTGGGCGTGCAGGACGCCGACCCTGGCCTCCGACCGGGCGATGAAGCGGTACTGCTCCGCAATGGTGAGGTGGAAGGCGTGGGCGTCGCAGTAATGTCCGGGGCGGAGATGGCGGACAGCCGGAGGGGAGAAGCGGTCAAGGTGCGGCATAAGCGCCGACGCAAGTGAGGTAGTTTCACTCCAAGATCTTGCCATCTGGCACATTCCTTCGGACGTCCGATAATCGGTCACCTCCCCCCGTTTAGGATTTAAATAGGGGCCGACATCACATCATTGTCGATGTCACGTGCGGACGATGAGGGCGAAAGCGGGAAACGCTTCGCCATGCCCTTCGACGCTCGCTGAATCGTCTAGAATGAGCATCATCCCCGGCGTCGAAGAGATTTGCCCGATCTCTCGCGCCACCCTGATACTTCTCCAACAAGGGATTGGAGAGGTGGATGGAAGCGAACGGCATCCCCATGGCGCTCTTGCATGACCGCCATCCCCGGTCGGACGGCGCCACACTTCGCTTCCATCCTCCTTTTTTCTTCATTTCATGTCAGCATGGTGACATGCCGTTCGATGACGCCAATGAGCATATGAGAAAAGTGAGTGCAGGTGCCGGGATTCGAACCCGGGCAGTCAGCTTGGAAGGCTGAAATCCTAACCAACTAGATCACACCTGCGCGCCGCACCCTATCACACTTCCCCTTTAAAAGCGTTATTGACCTGCCAGTCCCATCGAGGAATCGAGAAAGATGAAACAGTATAGCGAGAATATAAGGGGGGCGAGGGGGCACTCCCATCCTATGCCCCCTCCACGGCTTCGCCCGTCGGAATGTGTTCGTTCCTGGCGCTCCCATCCTAGCGCCCGTCCACGTTCACATTCCAGCGTTCGCAGCCGGAAAAGATTGCATCCCATCCAAGACGTTTTGTCCGACCTATGTCGGACGGAGTTCGGGATTACGTTGCTTACTATTTAATAACTTCTGTCAAGGGTGCAAGGCACCGAAATGGAGGGGTGCCAGTGATACTTTTCCCCGCTCTTCCTTTATATTGTCCGACACAACGTGGACGTTCGTATTTTTATTTGCATAGGAGAAAAGGTATTTGTGCGACTATGGCAATGCTCCCATCCTGGTGATGGGATGGGATTTCTAGAATCGCTTCGCGATAGGGAGCTCAGAGGCCTTTACAAGGCCAGACGTATCTTGGAGAGCGTCGACCTGCGGCTGGCCAAAGGGTCTGGACAAGATGTCGATGAGGATCTGGACAGGGTCAAGGACATCCTGTTCGCCGATCTACAGAGGCTAAGCCCCCACTCACGCGATTTCGCCGATGCCCTGACCCTTCTCAGCATGGTGCAGCTCAAGGTCGGCAACATCGACGAGGCCATACGGGCAGCGGACCGGGCGCTGGAGCTGCAGGACCGTTATCCGCCGGCCATGGCCGCTCGGGCGGACGCCCTGTCAGAGAAGGGCGACCTGTCCGACGCCCTTGCATTGCTGGATGGCGCCATCGAGCTACGTCCCCTAGAGAAATCCCTCCATCTTAGAAGGGCGGCGGTTCTGGAGAAGAGCGGACGGACGTCCGACGCCGTTCAGTCGCTGAAGAGGGCGGAGAGCATCGACCCGTCGGACATAGACGTGATCGAGAAGCTCATCGAGAAGGACGACCCATATCACTGGACCCTGCGCAAGGCCGAGCTGTTCTTGCAGACCAAGCGATTCGATGAGGCGGTCACGGCGCTCGATGAGATCATCGCCAAGGGATATCGCAACCTCGATGCTCTTCTTGTCAAGGGCCGCATCATGCTCGAGGCGGAGCGCTGGGAGGATGCATCGGCCGTCTACGATTCTGCCTTGGAGATGGATCCCGCGTCCTACGATGCCAATCTTGGGAAGGCAAGGGTGTTGCGGGGAAGCGGTCAGACCGAGCGATCGGTGAAATATTACAAGGAAGCGCTTCGAGCGGACGTCGAACGGAAGGAGACCTGGCTAGAGGTAGGTGCGGTCCTGGAATCATTGGACCGTCTAGAAGAGGCGGCAAAGGTCTATGAGCAAGCAGTATCGCTGGACCCCAAGGACCTGACCGCGGCGGAGGGTCATCTGCGCGTCCTCAGCGCGATGTCGAAGTGGTCCGAAGCGGCCGATGCCGCCAAGGTCGTGATCAGCATCGAACCGAAGCTCCCCGCATATAAGGCGCATGTCTCATGCTTGCTGAAGGCGGGTAAGCCAAGGGATGCGATGGACGCTGTCGCCGTTGCGCTCAGCAGATTTCCCAGGGAATCCGACCTGATGTCCATGCGCCGAGATGCCACCATCGCACTGGGCCTCATGGACGACACGGTCAAAGAGTGCGAGGCATTGCTGGAACAGCGCCCCAACGATGGCGAGACCATGTACGCACTGGGCGTGGCCTACAACAAGGCGATGCGATTCCAAGAGGGCCTGAAGGTGCTGGAACGAGCGCTCAAGATCCACGGTGACAGGCTCGCCGTTCTCATCGCCATCAACGAGTCGTACAAGGGGCTAGAGAAGGACCGCGATGTCCTGGCCATCACGGAGAAGATCCTCGATCTAGACCCCAGCAACGCGGTGGCCATGGTGGACATGGGCGTGGCGCTAAATCGCCTGGGTCGAAAGGAGGAGGCCGTGAAGGTCTTTCAGGACGTGCTCCGGATGGAGCCAGCGAACCAGGATGCGTTCCGCAACCTTACCCTGGCCCTGTATTCGCAGGAGAGGTACGAGGATTCCCTCAACCGAGCCATATCCGGCACCCAGTTGTTCCCTCAGGAGCCTGAGTTCTGGAGGATAAAGGGCGATTCGCTCTACGCCATGGGCAGGTTCGCCGAGGCCGCTGAGGCGCTTGCAAGGGCGATATCCCTCGATCCTGCGAACCGGCTGCTATGGTGGTCCCGCGGGCTCGCGCTGTTCTCCGACGGCCGCCCGGAGGAGGCCGTGGTATCGTACGATCAGGCCTTGAAGCTCGACCCCAACGACTTCAACATCTGGACCAGCAAGGGTGCGGCCTTGATGATGCTCGAACGCTACAGCCTGGCGATCGAGGCGTTCGAACAGGTCGTCCGTCTTGACCCCCAGAACCACTATGCGCATGTTCAGAGGGGAAAGGCCCTCCTTCGGATCGGTCTATACTCGGAGGCGGTCTCCGCCTTCGATCATGCGTTGGCCTTGAACCCGAAGGACATGGACGTCCTGGAATCGAAGATGTATGCCCTGAAAGGCCTGGCGAAGCACGAGGAGGTCATCGCCGTGGCCGATCAGATCCTACGGCAGGACCCGCGGAACAAGGGAGCCGTGATGGAGAAGGCCGCGGCATTGCGCGAGGTCGGGCGCAATGATGACGCCATCCGGGCGTACGATAGCATGCTGGATGACGAACCGCGTGACGTCGAGGTGCTGGAGCGCAAGAAGGACGCCCTGATCGCCAAAGGCGATCACGAAGGCATCATCGCCATATGCGACGTGCTGCTGCAGATAGATCCGCTCAGCAAGAGCGCACATGTCGACCGAGGTGACGCCCTCTCATCCATAGGCAGATTGGACGATGCCGCCGCCGAGTACCAATATGCCCTGAGGGTGGATCCCTCGGACCGCTCGGTGATGAACCGCCTAGGACTGACCCTAATGCAACTGGAGCAGTACTCTCGTGCGGCGCAGGTCTTCGATCAGGGATGGAATCTCGACCCCAGTGACCTCATCATGTTGGACAACAAGGGCCGAGCCCTGCTCATGGGAAAAGATCCCGCCGGCGCATTGGCCGCTTTCGACCAGGCCGTCAAGGCGGACCCTTCCAACGCCTCCTTCCATATGGACAGGGGACGGGCACTGGCCACTCAGGGACGATATGGTGAAGCCATGAAGGCCCTTGACAAGGCGATAGAGCTGGACCCCCAGAATGGAGAGGTGTGGAAGTACAAGGGCAACGTCCATTTCAAGGAAGGCGATAAGGCCAAGGCGGTCAACTGCTACGCCAAGGCCATCGAGCTGGGTGCCGTCACCGCCACCCTTCTGCGCTCGAAAGGCCGGGCGGAAGAGGACCTCGGGCGCCTGGATGATGCATACGACTCATATGTCCGCGCCGCCGAGATCGAAGGCGACGACCCTATCCTGTGGATGCGCATCGGCATCGTGCAGGCCAAGCTGGGCAAGGTGGAGGAGGCGGTCCGCTCGCTGGAGCGGTCCATAGGTCTCGACAGCACCAATAACCGCGCCTGGCTGAACCAGGCCGCCCTGCTGGAGAAGCTTGGCGAGGACGAGGAGGCGCTTCGCTGCTTCGACACCGTATTGGCCAATGAGCCGCAGGACAAGTTCGCATGGAGCGGCAAGGGACGCATCCTCATGCGGATGGACAAGCTCGACCAGGCAAAGAGGGCGCTGGACCGGGCCCTGGAGATCGACCCCTCCCTCCCTTCGGCACAGGAAAGCATGGCAGTGCTCATGCAGAAGCTCAAGGAAAGGGACGTCAGCATCTATGCGGCCAAGGTTCTCGAGTTCGAGTACAGGCAGAATCGCAGGGTGACGAGGGAGGAAGCCTTCAAGGAATGCGGGTTACCGTTCGCCTACATCGACGCCGTGACCGAGTACCTGCAATCCAGAGAGACAGTGGACATCGACTCCCTGGACGATGATCAGTTCCAGGCCTATGAGGAACTGTCCAGGGATGTGCTCTTGGCCACTCTTGGGAACCCCAATTATACCAGGCAAGGGCTGCGTCTCGCCGAGACGTACATGTGCATGCCAGACCGTGATGTGCAGAAGGCCAAGAAGGTCCTTGCATACATACAGGCGGTCAACGCCATGGACTTTCCGGAGGAGACGCCGGACAAGCGTACGGAAAAGCTCCTCCGGGAGGCCATGTCATTGCCGGCAGGGAGCCGTTCCACCCTGGGGCTGATGGAGAATCTGAACATCGGGATATACACCGCCCGCCGTCTGGTCAGCATGATGGATGCCATCGAGGCACCTGTCGTTTCCGTCGACAGATCTCCCCCCATGGCCCGCGCGAGGGCGCAACCGTCCGTAGAGGCGAACGCTCCGGTCGCGGATGCGTCCATGGAGGGAACGGCATGGGCCCCGCCAAACCTGAGGGAGACTGAGGAGATGGGACTTTTCCGAAACAGAAGGAAGGCCGAGGCGGATCCGCCAAAGGCGGACCGCTCCAAAGCCATTACCGTGAAGTATTACCCGAACACGGACAGATACAACAGACGTAATTGCATCTTCCACGGTGAGCCGGCCGTGACGGTGTGCCCCAACTGCGGAACCTTGTTCTGCATGGAGTGCACCAAGGTGCTGGAATGCCCTCGATGCCACACGCCTTTGAACTTCGTCGATGGGTCGATCGAGCCGGTCGACGATTCGGACGTGATCGAGACCGAGGCCCAGCGCCTGGCAATCCAGAAGAGATGGGCACAGAGGCGCATGGCGGAGGCGCAGGGCTTGACATCCAAGTCGAAGGCGGGGCATGGGCCTACATCTCGCGACGCCATGGCCGAGCGGGCGATAAAGATCGCCGAGAAGGTCATGAAGTCGGACCGTCCCGTCGAACCCACCATCCAGACCTTCCAATCCTCTTCGGCCGCGGAGCCGGCCGCTCCTCGGCAGCGCCAGGCCGAACGGTCTGCCTCGACGCCCAAGAGAAGGGGCGCCAGTTCCCTGGTCGCGGCGGCCCTGGCATATCAGCCACCCGCACCGGCTGAGGGAACCGCGATGGAAGAACCCGTCCCTGAAGAGATCGTCCCTCAAGAAAAGGAGGAGAAGGACAAACTGGACAAGATCCGCGAACTTCTCGAACAGCCTGACAAGGAAGAAGGTGGAGCTACAAGGGACCTAAGCCGCCTGTGAACCGGCCAGCCCAACGGTATCGAGCGGAACCCGTGTAACCATCACGGGGGCCTATCATCGACATGGCCGCTGCCACCAGGTTAGAAGCCGTCGTTCCGAGGATGGATCGGCGGCCAGGCACCTCCTCGTCTCCCAACACGGCGATCCCGCCGAAAACAAGGGGGATGTCCAGCCGAGGCTCCAAGGGTGACGAGATATCAACGGGCGATATCTGGACCAGGGCGAGGACGGCGCGATCTCACACCATGCCTCCATGTCGGCGATGTTGGGGTTGGCCCCTAGTAGTCCATCAGCCCATCGTTCTTGAGGTACTCTCTTAGGAGAGAGGTGGCATAGCATCCCTTGTTCAGGGCGAAGGAGAACGTGATATCGTTCTCATGGATCTCATATCGGAAGTCCTTGACCGTTCCAAGCAACTCCCTTCTAGTGCCCTTGGACGAACATTGGTGTAGCGCCGGCACCATGAAGTCCTCCCTGCTGAGGCCTTCCTGTTCGATGATGGAACGCTCTATCTCGCCCATCTCCCCCTCGGCCAGCAACGACTCGGTTCCGAAGAGGACCCCGCTTATGAACGCCCTCCCCTGGCTGACCTGTTTCTCCACAAGGTCGATGTTCTCCTTGGTCACAGGCACTCCGCAGTCATGTTGAGGAAGCCCGTTCCGGTCGGCCGGCAACACAACGTCGCCAACGAGGGGGCGGTCGAGCGGCAGCCCCCTTCTGATGCGCTCGCACAGCATGCGGTTGAACAAGAAGGACTGGTATGCATGTACGAACATCATCTGCAGGTTGGACGGCAGGGAGGCGATCGCCCCTGCATGATCATCCGGATTGCGTGAGAGATGACCTATCATGGTTCTCTCGAACGTCATGATCTTCGGATAGTAGTCCAGCGCCGCCTCGAAGTCCATCTCCTTCTGAAGTCTGGCCCTGGCCTCCATGCTCTCCCCCCTTTCGTTGGGGAGGGGGTTGGCGACATAGGTCATGACCGCCTTCTCCATGTCGCCCTTGACTATCCATTTCCCCACATCATGCGTTATGGGACGCACCGCGCCGAATCGCTGGACACCGAAGAAGTTGGGAAAACCTCCGAGCGTCTCCAGCTGCTCGCTGGTGCTAGCGACGGAATCCGACAGATCGCCGCCGGCAAGCCGGGTGTCCGTGACCCGTATGGTGAACTCGTTGCCGATGAGATCGCCTATGCTGATCCCTCTCTTCGCGGGATAGGGATCGGAGATCTCTATCTGATGCAGCTGAAGCTCCATCAGCCGTTCCGGCGGCACGGGGAACGACATCAATTGCGAGGTCACCGCCCTCTTGTCCTTGGTCCCCGCGAAGCCGATGCGGTCCCGGCCGATGCCCAGCGACTTGGCTAGTTGACGTACCAGGCGGTTCATCTCCCAGTTCCTGGCGGTCACCCTCGCGATGGTGACGGCTCCCCCCTCGCAGCGGGGAGGGTAGGAAGAGATCTCCACCACCTGAAAGTCCTCTGGGGAGCGTTTAAGCCGGCCGCCGGTCCCTGGGGTGTCCGTGTAGTACAGCTCCAGGCCTATGGTGGCCTCTTCGTGGCCGCTGTCCATCATGTTCACATGCTCTTTTCGAGCTTCTCTCTTCCTTCCTTGAACAAGTTGGATAGGGACTTGGCGGCACGCTTGAGCGCTGTCTGGGGCTTTCCGTTCTTTACCTTGACATACAGGACTGGAAGGTCCAGTTCAGGATGGCCGCTGTTGTAATCCACTTCGGCCACTCCCTCGTCCTCCAGCAGCTCATTGATGATGGGCTGGATCACCGTCATATCTGCGTCGCGGATCTGGACGGTTATTGAATCCTTATCCTTGTCGATGAGGAGAAGTTCCATATTGTCGTCCAATATTCCGCCCGTCTATAAAGATTGTTATATCGGGCCCATGTTGCAATGGCCTGCGGTCATCCCGGTCATCCTTTGCTGATTCCGAACAGTCATCATGCCAAAGATATCGTCGGCCGTCGTATCGGGTCGCTACTGCGCATTGCCATCCAACATCTGTCGATCCTGACGGAGGGTGCTCCGGCGTTGTTCGACCCTACTTCTTCCGCTGTTTCTCGTACATGGACAACAACTCCTCCGTCGAGGTGGCGTCACGAGGCTCCTTATCGTCACGGAACACGCCGGTGAAGCGCGGGAACCTTATTGCCAGTCCCGCATCCTCCCGCACCTTTCCGAATGCGCAAGTATGGATGGGGGACAGGGATAGCTCGGCCCCCAGTACCTCTAGGACGACCGCCGGCTCGAACCATATGTCTGCGTTCATCCGGGATTCCACGCGGGGATGCTTTTCAGGGAGCCGGTAGCGGCCCAACCTCTCTGGCAGGGCCGCCAGCGTCGCATCGTCGAACCCGCTACCAAGCTTGGACACGGTCTCGAAGCGGTCCGTGTCCTTGTTGTATGTGGCCATGAGAAGTGCGCCATATAGCCCTCCGCGCCTCCCGCGGCCATGGAATGCGCCCACGACGACGAGGTCGACAGTATCGGTCATTTCCGAGCGGTACTCCCGCTTGTACTTGATCCATAGGAATCCCCTTGCTCCTGCCCTATAGACGGAATCGTCGTTGATCGACTTGGCCATGAGGCCCTCGCATCCCGCCGTCAACGCTTCGGTGAAGAACCTCTCCACGTCCGCGACATCGTCCAGCACCCTGGCTTCCGACAGTCGCACGTCCTCGGTCACCTTGATGCAGCGCGTCAAGGCCGTCCTGCGGTCAGGAAGCGGAAGCGGGGTGAGGTCCTCTCCGTCAAGATACAGGCAGTCGAACAGGTGCACCCTTACCGGATAGTCCTCCATGGCCTCGGCGATGCCATGCTTCCGGCCGCGTCGATGGGACACCTCCTGGAACGGGAGAAGCTCCCCGGTATTGATGTCCACGGGAACGCATTCCCCCTCCAGTATGGCGCTCTTCCCCTGGAACGCCTTCCTGAGCGATTCAACCACGTCGGGGAAGCCACCGGTGAGGTCCTCAAGACGGCGGGAGTAGAGCTTCACGCGCTCTCCATCTATGTGCGCCTGGATCCGCAGCCCGTCGTACTTGTATTCGAACATGGCCCGGCCGCCCATGCGTTCAAGGATCTCCTCCGGCGAGGGCAGGCGCTCGGCCAACATCGCCCTGAGCGGATTCCCCACGGTGACGTGGAGCCTTGCCAATCCCTCCATCCCGTCCTTGCATAGTACCTCTCCCACCAACCCAAGGTCGGATGTGACATTGAACGCACGCTCCACGGCCGCCTTGTCCGTCTTGGATGCGAAGGCCTGTGCGAGCGAGTCGAGGACCGTCTGCGTAGCCACTCCAAGCCGCATGCGGCCGGTGGCTATGCGGGCGAGATATCGAGCCTCCACAGGCGTCGCGTCGATCAGCAGGTCGGCCAGCAGGCGCATCTTCAGCTCCTGGGAGCCGCTCCCCTCCGAGCGAGCGATCCTCAACAGCGAATCGTACACCCTGTCAAGGGTGAGAGGGGTAGGGAACAACGTGGTCTGACGCTTGCTCCCGAACGCCTTCTCGGTCACTATCCCCGGATCGCCCTCCCTTGCCCACAGCTGCCTGATGTCAGACTCCTTTGCGCCGGCCGCCATGGCAAGAGTGCGAAGGTACAGCTTGTCCGCCAGTCCCAGCTTCTCCGGATAGAAGTCTGGGACCAGGGCCCCCTGGGTCAGATACACGATGCGCCGGATCTGGGCGCAATCCGATGAACGGAACAGTTCGGCCAGGATCTCGGTCATCTCCAGTCGGGAGGATGTGGATTCCAGGGCTTCATAGACCCTCACGAGGTCCTTGAAGAGCATGGAAAAAGGTTATGCCATCGGCCTATTTAATCGGATTCAGGCGCCTCAAGCGAAATCGGTCAGGGCGTTCTGGCCTTTCCTCGGGGGTTGCCGCTTCTCCTCTGACCTCTTGACCTTGGCGCTCTCCTTGTCCCATTGCTGTTTCAGCGAGCGCAGCCGCTTGCGCATCTCCCTCTCCTTCTTCTCACTGGCGTTGAGAGACGCCTCATCTCGAGTGCCGGCCGTCACCAGGACGACCACTCGGCCGGCGCGGCTCCTTCCCGTGCGGCCGCGCCGCTGGATGCTCCTTATCTCCGACGGGACAGGTTCGTAGAAGATGACGAGGTCCGTGTTGGCGACGTCCAGCCCCTCCTCCCCCACCGATGTCGCCACCAGCGTGTTGAACTCACCTTCTCGGAAGCGTTGCAACACCCCGATCTGCTCCTTCTGCCTGAGCCCCTTCTCGCCGCATCGTCCCGACTGGCCGATCAGCTTGGTCACGCTGACCCCATCGACCCGCGACAGATAGTTCGCCACCATGTCGCAGGTGTCCCGATATTGCGTGAACACCAGCACCCGGGAGTCGGGTTTCTCGTTTATCTGATGGCTGACGATCCCCATGACCCTTGATATCTTCGGATGCTCCATCTGCAAGCTGTCCATCATCTGCTCCAGACGCTCGAACTCCTCCGAGCTGACGATGGCGCGGGATGCCTTGGAGCCCTCCTCGGAGGCCGCGTCCTCCTTGAGCTTCTCGATGTAGTTGCGCAGGGCCGTGAGCCCTTGGGTCTCGACCATCTCCATCGCATGGTCGACCTTGATGGCCATGGCGATGAGGCTCAGCGCCCGGTAGTACGAACCGTTCTTCTCGCCGGAGCGCAACTTGGCCTGTATGGCCGCCTGCACCTCCAACAGGTATCTCCTGGACGCTGGCCGCGCGGAGGTCATGAGCTTCATCTCGATGAGCGTACGGACGTAGCGGTCGAACAGCTTGCGCAAGATGTCCGACAGCCTCCTCATCTCCGGGGGGATCTCCACCTCCACCCAGTCCATGTGGATGTCGTGAATGTACTTCGCGACATCCGGGTCCGACTCGGACCGAACCTCGATGTTCTCCAGTCCCAGGTTGCCGCACACCTCCTTTATCTTGGCCATGCTTGAGCCGGGAGACGCGGTCATGCCCATGGTGAGCCCCTTCATCCCGCGATATTCGTCAGCGATAGGCACGTAGGCGTAGGAGCCGACGCCGCGGTGGGCTTCATCGAAGATGATCAAGCGGACATCTCGCAGTGAGATCCTCTCGTTGCGGAGGTCGTTGGCGACCACCTGGGGAGTGGAGACGATGATGTCGTTCTGTATCCATTCCACCTCCCTTTCCTCAGGGGCGACGGCGCCCGTGAGCACGGTTACGGAGCGGTCCACCACATGTTCGCGGAGGAAGCGAGCGTGCTGCTCGACAAGGGGTTTGGTGGGCGCGAGGAAGAGCACCTTGCCTCCCCTTGACAGGACGTCGGCTATGACCAGGAGCGCCACGACGGTCTTGCCCATCCCGGTCGGTACGACGACAAGGGTCGACGACCTCAGGCATGTGTCCGCCAACGCTCTCTGGTAATCCCTCTCCTCTATACTGTCGGGCCGTATCAGGGGGTGCTTGACGAACACAGCCGCTGCATGCGGGAGGGCAAGTAAAGAAGTTATGGTGACCGTTCTGAAATATCCATCCTCAGACCGTCCACTCTAGTTCGGTCGACGCATCAGAACAAGACGGTCTGCACCCCGGCCGTCCTGACAGGGTCGATGAGGTCCTCCCCCTCCACGCTCGCATCGTTCACCCTGGTGGAGACCTCATAGGCCTCCATCCTCTCCGAAGGGAACGGCGTGAAGATCCTCTCCAGCTCGTCCGCATCGAGAGGTCCCTGCTCCAGCCATACGCCCTCATCCTGTCGGTCGAGGATGACCGGCATGCGTTCATGTATGCTCGACATCAGGTGGTTGGCCGTCGTGGTCAGGATGGTGAACGACAGCATCTCGGATCCCTGAGGCGACTTCCACTTCTCATACAATCCTGCCATGCCGAACAGTCGCTCATCCTTTAGACGGGCGATATATGGGCGTTTGCCATCGCTCCCCTTCTTCCACTCGTAGAAGCCTGTGGTGGGAACGATGCACCTTCTCGCCTTCATCGCGCTCCGGAACGCCGGCTTATCGGCGGCGGACTCCGAGCGGGCATTGATCATCCGGTTGCCTATCCGTGGGTCCTTGGCCCATGACGGCACCAGTCCCCAGCGCATGATGATGAGGGAGCGGGAGCCTTCCTCCACCACTATTGGGACGTTCTGGCCAGGTGAGATGTTGTAGCGCGGCTTAGGCATGTCTGCAAGCGGATGATCTATCGAGAACCGCGTCACCAGCTCCTTTATCTCACCTAACGTGAACCTCCCGCACATGCTCATGCCTCGGACGCGGCCTTGGCCGCCGAATATGTAAGATGCCGGTGAACGGTCTTATTCTTACCTCTTGAACATGCCGGTGATCTTCTGCTTCATCTCGCCGAACATGCTCTCGAAGCCGCCCTCATCCACCTGGTGGGCGTTCTTCATGTGTGCTTTGAGCTGTTCGCGCACCTCGGCCTCATCGGCTCCGCGGGCGACGAAATCGCATCGTGGGCATTGTAGTTCCATTCGACCACCTCTGAGAACGACGTGGTGGCATATCGAATAAAATGATATCGGTGATAAAAGAATGGAAAAAGGAATTCCGGCTTGGCCGGTGACGTCGTCTTAGTGGCAGCCCGCGCAGGAGCCGCCGCAGGCGGACTTCATGTTGGGGTTGTTCACGATGAGTCCAGAGCCGGCGGGTGTCTCGATGTAGTCCACCGTCGAACCTTCGAGCATCTCAGCGGTCTCGTCATCGAAATAGAAGGAGAACCCGTCCATCTTCTGCTCGTTGTCTCCCTCTTTGATCTTCTCCTGGAACGCCATGCCGAACTGCGGTCCAGAGCAACCCATACCGGCAAGGTAGATGCGGATGCCGTACCCGGCCTTGTCGTTCTTCTTGAGTAGGTCGTTTATGAAATTCACAGCCTCAGCGCTTACCTCGACCATATGAGTAACCTCAGTGGTCTTGACGACCGACTTTGTATATAAGTCCAACGCCAATATGATGCGGGCCTATGGAGCCAGTCTCCACCAATGTTTTATCCCAGTCCCACTTACATATCCGCAGATGTTCGATGCTATATATCGGGAGATGGTCCGACGAGATCTCCCCACCCTGCTGGCCATGAGCCGGGAGAATATGGCTTAGATAATCCTCGCCTCATGGGGGGTCGAGATGAGGGACGAGGAGGTCCTCCATGCGATATTCGACCCGACCGTATACACCGAGGTGGTCGAGGCGGAAGGACAGATCATCGGTTTCTTCTCGGTGGAAGCGCAGGATGGCAACCTGTTCATCAACGCGTTGCAGGTCAAGAAGGGCTATCAGGGCCAGGGATACGGCACGGCCATGATGGCAAGGATCGAAACCCTCGCCCGCGCCCAAGGGGCATCCGTCATCGAGCTATGGGTGCAGCTGACCAACCGCCCGGCAATGGAGTTCTATCGCCATCGCGGGTACCGGACCATATCCCGTCAGGGGAACAATTACCTCATGCGCAAGAAGCTGACCTAGCCAGGTTGGCAGACGTGGGAGGGTAGATGGCCACGGTGATGAGAACATCCTGTTGAGGATGTCCATATGCCCGGTCATCAGGCGGCGTGCTCTCATGACGTAGAGGTCTCACCGAGCAGGGACCTGGGCCTTGCCGAGGTCCTCATGATCGGGCCGGGGCCCAACATCGGCTCCTCGATATCCCTCCTGATCGGCATGGCGACGAGCATCGTCGGTCCCGGGCCGCTCATAGCGTTCGTCCTGAACTTCATCATCACGCCGTTCACCGCACTGTCCTATGCCGAACTGGTCTCTGGCCATCCGGAGACGGGCGGAAGGTATCCATGGATCAAGGAGGGGCTCATCGCACCCCTTGGGTTCCTGGGAGGGTGGATGTCCTGGCAAGGTCATTGCATCGCCTGTTCACAATATGCCATCGGCTTCGGCAGGGCCTTGGACGTCATCGCCCGGAGGTCCACGCGTCCTGTCCCCATGTACAAGAGGGCGGGCGTTTCAAGGGAATGAGGCTCAGGCCAGCACGGCCAACCTTTCTATGAGCAGATCCGCCGAACTGGACGGTATCCTTGCCCCGGCACTTGCCGGGTGGCCCCCGCCTTCCATGCCATGCTCGGCCGTGAACGATTCAACGAACCGCCCCAGGTCGACGCCGCCGGGAGCGGTGGAGCGGAGCGACACCACGCTCTCCGACCCTCCGTGATTGATCAGGACGGCATAGCGGCACCCCTCCTGGCGAGCCGCCTCGGTGAGGGCCCGGCTGCCGAAGCCATGGAACGACGGCCTCCTTCCACTGTACTCCATCACCGCCGCGGAGCCGAACCGGCGAAGGCTCCGGCGCGCACTGTCCAAGGCCTTTCTCCATCCGTCCCGGCCAACCATCTTGGCGTGGCGCTCGGCGATGCAGGGGATGCTGGATGGAAGCAGTCCGAGGGAGAGCCGCCTGGCCGCGGCGAGGCGGAACGCATCGTCCTTCACGTTGAGCCGCCAGGCGAAGTCCAGCATCTCGCTCTCGCGTCTCAGCGCCTCATGCCCCATCACATCCGCGACGGAACTGACGAGGGGGCTCCCCCCATGCTCGTAGAGGTCCGCCATCGCCACCACGGCGTCCATGCCATCTAGCCCTAGGTAGCGATACATCAGGCCGGCGGCACTGGTCGAGGTATCGATGATGGCCCAATCATGCTCCTTAGGATAGGAGTGATGATCGATGAGCGTTATCCTGCGACATCGCACCGCGTGCTCGATTGCCTCCGCCAGGCTGGGGGCCGGGGAGAGGTCTGCCAGGTATGTATGGTCCGCATCGCTGGAGGTGAGAAGGGCAGCGGCGGCTGCCGGAGATGTGACGAACCTCACCTGTGAGGAGGGAAAGCGGCGCAGGAACACCGCGGCCGAAACAATGCCGTCCAGGTTGCCCCGGGTGATGAGCTCCCTGGAACGTTCCGATGACATCGAGCTCGGTATCCCGAGGGCCGTTAAGAACGTGACCAGCTGGTTATCAATTGAGATAATAGAAGCGGCAAAACATTACAAGCGACGACCCGTTGATGGTGCCGATGCAGCCATGGAGGGGAACGCATCCACATCATATCGAGGACGTTCTGCCGTCCCGGAGCTGGGCGACAAGGTTCTCGCGGTCGGCGACGCCATGCATGCCGGGGAGAGGTCGAGGATGAGCGCCGAGCTGACCGACGTGTTCATTTCCCTGGGGAGGGAGCATGGCTATGACGATGTCGTGGCGGAGTTCGCCCCCTTCAAGGAGTTCAAGAGCACGTGGAGGCGTTCGGGGAGCAGCGTCCGATTCCAGATATCCGACTACATGGTCGGCGCCGACCATGGGGCGCTCGAGGACTACGCCGCTTCCCTGTATGAACGTCTGTCCCGCAGATCTCGCAAGAGCATCTACACCCCACGACTGACCTCATGGCTGACATCACGGGATTTCCTATCGCGCAATCAGGCTCTATATCTGGAACGCTCTCGGAACCTCTCCCTGGATCACCGCGGAAGGGTCTACGACCTGCAAGAGGCATACTTGTCCCTCAGGGACCAGGGCTTGGTGCGCGCCTGCCCCGACGCGGTCTTCAACTGGACCGTGAGGGACAATCGAAGGAAGGTGGGCTACTGCTCCGTCCTCATGAAGGTCGTCGCGATCTCATCCATAATGGATTCGGAGAAGGTGCCGCCTTTCGTATCGGAATACGTCCTGTATCATGAGCTGCTGCACCTCCAGGACGGACTGAGGCCAGGTAGCCGCTGCCACGACCGCGACTTCCATGAACGGGAGCGGCTCCATCCACGTTGGAAGGAGTCCGAGGAATGGCTCCGCCGGCTTGCCAGACGGCGAGATTGACTTCAACATCGGCCGGAGCCTATAAAATCGTCCGCTCCGATTCCCCGGCGAGGCTGAAGCATGAAGGCGGGACGTCTGTTCATCGAGGACCTTGAGGACGAGAACAAGGAGATCGACGAATTGTACGCCCTGCGATGGAAGGAGGCCCCTTCCCAATACAGGCGTGGGTACAAGTTCCGCATGAAGGTGGCCGATGTCACCGGGGAGATCATGGCCACGTATTGGGGCGACGATGATGAGGCATCGGTCCGGAGAGCGTATGAGGCTCTCCAGGTCGGCTCCATCGTACGATTGGTGGGCATGACTGGCCGTTGGAACGGACAGTTGATGATCAACATCAATCCCAGGAACGGCGGCACCGCCGAGCCGGCCGGGGACGAGCACTGCGACCCGGAGGATTTCCTGCCCTGCACCGCCAGGGATGTAGGTGAGATGTACTCTGCCATGATGGAGTATGTGGAAAGCATCGAGGACGCCAACATACGATCGGTCCTGCTCACCATCCTGAACGATGAGGATGTCTCAAGCCAGCTCAGGCGATCCCCTGCATCGGTTTCCTATCATTGCGGGTGGATAGGAGGTCTTCTGGAGCATACCCTGAACGTCGTGAGGACCTGCGACGCCATATCCCGTCTGTATCCCGACCTTGACCGCGACCTTCTCCTGGCAGGGGCCATCCTGCACGATATCGGCAAGATCGACTGCTATGATGTGGGCAGCACGATAGTCGAGTCGCCCGATTCACGACTGATCGGACATCTTGCCATCGGCTCCTCCATGGTCGGCCGGGCTTGCGACTCCCTCCCGGACTTCCCGGACAATCTGCGACTTAAGCTCATCCACATGGTGCTGGCAAGTCACGGCGAGCTGGAGAAGGGCTCCCCGGTCAAGCCATCGATACCGGAGGCGGTGGCATTGAACCACGCCGATGAGCTGGACGCTAATCTGGAGAGGTTCATAAGGGCAAGGCGGAACGGCGGCCCCGATGACCTCTTCACCATGGACCCATATCTGCGAACCAAGGTCTTCAGGCTATGATCAGACCTTTTCCAGAAGGACGGAGTAATAGTACACGGCATCCGCCTTGCCGCCCTCATCTGCCACGGTGCTCTCGTTCACCACCAGGACCTCGAACGGCGGGTGAAACATCTCCTCTATGGACGCACGAGTGACCCCATCGGGACTGTCCTTGTAATTGGGTAGCATGGTGAACATCCGCCCTCCTCTCCTGAGCGTGCGGTATAGCTCTCGCAGCAAGATGCCCCTCTCCCCCTCATCCACCTTCAGAATGCACCCGGTGTCTGCGATGAAATCGAACTCCCCTTCATGGAACGGCAGGTTCGTCGGTTCCACGGTGAAGGTGGACACCTTGGCCTTCGCCTCTTCGGCCAGCCTCTTGACCCCTTCGACCTCGCCGGGGGTGAAGCTGGCCGCAGCCACCACGAACCCCTCCTGGGCGAGGTACAGGCTGTCGCTTCCCATGCCGCAGTGAAGATTGAGGGCCCTCCCCCGGGGAACCAGACCTCCTGACACCACCTCCACCAGCAAGGAATGCGGTCTGAGCTCGCCGAAGCTCTCGTCCCGGATGAGCCTCTCGCGGAACACCTTGTCCAACCTCTTCTCCATGATAATATCTTGGAGGGCGGTCCAGATAAAAGTTCTGGACGGCATGCCCTCAATCGGGTGACGGGCCATGTCCTTGCCAGGAAGGCGGCGATAGCGTGAACGGCATGGACCGACACCTCTCGGCATGCTCTCGTCGACCGCCGCCCGGCGACGTGGCCCATGCATCAATGCCATGACCGCGATCTCGTACTCGGAATGCCATAGGGACCGATCATTTGATGCATGATCGTCCGCGGCCCTCGGACGGAGCGCACATAATTGAAAAAAAAGGTTCGCTCAAGCTCCGGTGATCGCAAACTAGTGAAGTGTCCCCCGGACCTTAACAGATTGGTTCATGGACGGCGTGACGCCTATTCTCCCCACACTGACCCAGGCCGGGGGTTTATGTCGTGCATCGGGGTTGTTCTCCAATCATTACCCGACGTCTCGTCGGAGGTTCATGCAGAGACCCATAGTAACGACGCACTGTACGCTCCAAGCATGCAAGGGGGATCACTGTTCACCACCGGTTACAAGGAGCGAACGAACCATGTTATCTCCCTTCTTAATCATTTTGGCCGCCCCTTCGCTTCCGGGCAACCATCTGGCCGATCACGTGGGAACCCTCGCTCGGTATCCTTCCTCCTATCAAGAAATTATATGTATGTCGAGATGAAATCAATAGAGCGGTGTCGGTCCTCATCGGTTGCAATGGATGGTCCTACGAGGATTGGGTCGGGCGGTTCTATCCAGCAGCCCTGGCCAGGAAGAAGGAGGAGTGGCTTCGCTACTATGCGTCCTACTTTCCGACGGTGGAGGTCAACAACACCTTCCACAGGAATCCCAACGAGATCATGGTGAACGGATGGATAAGAAAGGGGAAGCCGCTGAAGGGCTTCGAGTACTCCCTCAAGATGCCCCGTACGGTCACCCATGATGCGATGATGGCGATGGATGGGAACAAGGCCAGCATGGAGGCGACGGTGTTCGAGGAGACCTGCGTAAGGATGCTGGCGGAAAATGGCCTTCTCGGCACGGTCATGCTGCAGCTGCCCTTGACATTCCAGTTCGGGGACGAAGCCCTCAGGACGATGGAGACGGTGCTGGCCTCCCTGGAGACGGACAAGTATCGCTATGCGGTGGAGTTCCGCGACCGTTCCTGGATCGACGACGGCGCATCGCTCCATCCTCAGGCCTCGAGGCTGTTATCATCATACAACGTCGCCGCCGTGAAGGTGGACGAGGTCACATTCCCGCCCATCCAGGATACCACGGCAGACCATGCCTACATCAAACTCTATGGCAGAGAACGCGAGTGGTCCGACGATGAGGACCAGAGGATCGGCCAGGATTACCTATACTCGGAGGACGAACTGCGACCATGGGCGGAGACCATCTCCCGCCTGGATGGGGAGGTGGACGACGTGCGCGTATACTTCGACAACACCGGGCGCGCGCGGGGGACGAAGAACGCCTTCCAGTTGATGAGCCTCCTCTCCATACCGCATAGGGAGAAGGAGGTGCACATGGACGATCAGCCCATGATGGGGTCGTACATCCTGCACAGGTAATATTACCACCGTATATCGTTGCAGGATGGGGGCTAGGGCATGAGGGAACTGTTCGAAGCAAGGTCCATCGCGATCATAGGGGCCTCGTCCCGCCCCGAGAAGGTCGGCCATGTGATCTTGCGAAACATGATCGCCTCTGGCTACTCCGGAGTGATATATCCTGTCAACCCAAAGGCGGACCGGATATTGGACCTCAAGGCGTATCCCGACGTCCTCTCCATTCCCGGGCCGGTGGACATGGCCGTGGTGGCCGTGCCCAACACGGTCGTGCCAGGGGTTATGGAGCAGGCGGGAAGGAAGGGTGTAAAGGTCGCCGTCATCATATCCGCTGGATTCCGGGAGACCGGACCGGAGGGGGCGGAACTTGAGCGTCGAGTCGGAGAGATAGCCTCTAGATACGGCATAAGGGTGCTGGGGCCCAACTGCCTCGGCGTTATCAGCACGCGCAATCGCCTGAACGCCACATTCACGGACGATTTTCCGATCCCTGGCCATGTGGCGGTGACATCACAGTCGGGTGCGATGGGTACGATCCTGCTCGACTGGGCCAAGGGAACGAGGATCGGTTTCTCCCAGTTCGTCTCTGTCGGGAACAAGCTGGACATCGACGAGGCCGACCTGCTCGCATACTTCCGCGACGACCCCGATACCCGGGTGATAGGCATGTACGTCGAGGGGATGCGGCGTGGGAGGCAGTTCATCGAGCAGGCCGCCGCCACGTCTAGATGCAAACCCATCATCGCCTTGAAGGCGGGACGGACATCCACTGGGGCCAAGGCCGCCTCCTCCCACACGGGTGCATTGTCCGGCAGCGATATGGTGTACAGCGCGGCCATGGCCGAGGCGGGAGTGATGAGGGTCAAGACGCTCGACGAGTTCTTCGACCTGTTGCAGGGGTTCGCCAGCATGCCCCTGCCGCGTGGGGACGGCGTCGCGATAGTGACGAACGCAGGTGGCCTGGGCGTCATGGCCGCGGATGCCTGTTCCGACCATGGACTCACCATGTCCACACTGAGCAGGGAGACGGTCGAGCGCATGAAGGGAGGACTGCCGGAAGAGGCCAACTTCTACAACCCGGTCGACGTGATCGGCGATGCGGACGCAACCAGGTTCGAGCTGGCGCTCAGTGCGGTTCTGGACGACCCGGGGGTCAACTCCGTCCTGGTGATGGTCGCGCCCACCGACTTTCTGGACGTGACCGAGGTGGCCAGCATGCTCGCCACCTACGCGGGGAGGACGGAAATCCCCATAGTGGCGGCCTGGGTGGGAGGGGCGGACATGGTCAAGGGCGCCTCCATCCTGAGGGAGGCGGGCATCCCCAACTACGAGTCCCCTGACCGGGCGGTGAGGGCGCTCGCCGCGATGGTGCACTACTTGGAGGCGAGAGACCGCCCTGCCATGGAGCCACATCCCGCGGTCATGGGAGACCGTCGCAGGGCCCAGGCCGTATTGGACGCCGCCGCTTCGGAAGGCCGCACCGCGTTGAGCGAGGCGGAGGGGAAGGAGATCCTCAAGGCGTACGGCGTCAAGGTTCCCGCGGAAGGACTGGCCCTGACCGCCGACCAGGCGGTCGAGCATGCGCGTCGCATAGGCTTTCCGGTCGTGCTGAAGGTCGCATCGCCGGACATAGCCCACAAGACCGATGTCGGAGGCGTGGTCGTCGGCCTGAAGAGCGAGGAGGAGGTGCGGCAGGAGTTCGAGCTCATGATGGCCCGGATAAGGTCCAGACTTCCCGATGCTCGTGTGGACGGCGCTACCGTGGAGAGCATGTTCTCGGGACGGGAGGTCATCGTGGGCATGGTCCGCGATGATCAGTTCGGACCCGTCATGACCTTCGGCCTGGGAGGCATATTCGTGGAGATCATGAAGGACGTGAGCCATGCTATAGTGCCGCTTTCGGAGAGGAAGGTGGACGAGATGATACGCTCCATCCGGGCATATCCCATGCTGGCAGGCGCCAGGGGAAGGAAGAGGGCCGACATCCCGGCTCTCAAGGAGGTCCTGTTCAAGGTGGCTCAGATAGCCATCGATTTTCCTCAGATAATCGAATTCGAGATCAATCCAGTGATGGTGGGGGATGAAGGCCAGGGCTGCGGCGCGGTCGATGCCCTGGTGACCATCAGGAGGGACAAGAGATGAAGAACCTGTTTCTGGGATCGGTCACCGAGCGTTCGGGGAAGAGCATGATCGCACTTGGCCTGGCCAAGAACGGCCGGGGCAAGGTCGGTTACTTCAAGCCGTTCAGGGAGGTGATGATGTGCCATGAGGGGAGGCCGTTGGACCAGGACGCCCGCCTCATGAAGCGGGCGCTGGGCCTGCCGTGGTCGGAGGAAGAACTGTCACCGTTCGCATACGACGCCCAGAGACCGGTGGCGCTGGAGGAGATAGTGGCATCCTATGAACGGCTGAGCGAGGGAATGGATCGCATGCTGATCGAGGGCACCAGGGACATATTCACGGGCTGCTTGGGCGACGTTTCCGGAATGACGATTGCCCATGCCCTCGGCGCTCCCACCGTGCTGGTGTCCTCGGCAACCGTTCCAGCCCTGGACAAGATATGCATGCTGTGCAGGATGATGGAGCATCATTCCCTGGAGTTCCGTGGGGTGATCCTCAACAACTCCGACGACCCAGTGCCGGGACGATTACTGGAGAGGAAGGGCGTGAAGGTGCTGGGAGAGGTGCCGACGGTGCCACAGTTGCGCCATTATACCGTGCGAGAGGTCGCGGAGGCCGTGGAGGCCAGTGTGGTGCAGGGCGAGGGTCAACTGGATGGAAGGGTGGAAAATGTCATGATAGGCGCCATGAGTCCGGAGGCCGCGCTGACCCATATGAAACGGGTGTCGCGCAAGGCCCTTATCACCGGCGGCGACCGCGCGGACATCCAGATGGCGGCGCTGTCCACGGATACATCATGCATCGTACTGACGGGGGGAATGCCGCCGTCCAGATCGGTCATGGTGCGGGCGTACGAGACAGGGGTGCCGATCCTGCTTACCGATCTGAACACCCTTGAGGCCTCCGACCGGATCGACCACCTCGTCGCCCGCATCGACCCCGACGACGAGGGCAAGGTCGAACTGATAGCCACGACCGTGCGCGAACACGTGGACATCGAAGCGATATGGGGAGACTGAATCCGTAATATAATCGAGCATCCAATGTGATCAGATATGACCGCTTCATCTCCCATGATCCAGAGGGACCCGATATTCCCGCGAAGCCGTCTCGCCGCCGGGGAGTCGCTGATCTGGGAAGGAAGGCCGTCATACATCGTGTACCTGGTCCAGCCATTGATACTGCTGGTCATCACCGTGGCGTTCGCCATCGTCCTATCCGTCAACTACGATGCGGTAGGATCGGTGGACGCTGATGCGTCGACATGGGTCACGCTTGTCGCCCTCTTACTTCTGATGCCCGCGTCCACCCTTCGAATGGGCGCGGCGGCCTTGGCCGTGGGACTGGCGGTCATTATCATATGCGTCACTGGCCTGTTCGACAACGGGGCCATATCCTTCGCCCCGGTGGCCGTGGGACTGCTGGCGCTCATTTACGATTATGCCATATGGAGCCATACGGCGTTCGCCATAACCGATCGGCGGATAATGACGCAATATGGGGTCTTCAACCTCCGTTTCGGCGACACCCGCCATGACCGCATATCCAACGTCACCGTTCACCCGACCCTGGTAGAGAGGATCCTGGGCTTCGGCGACGTCATGTTCTCCACCTCTGGCGAAACGGGAGGGATCGACTCGGACAGCCAGGCGATGCATTTCAACCGTAAGGGGGCGGTGAAGTGGGAGAACGTATCGCGTCCGTTCCATGTCCGCAAGAAGGCCGAAGAGGCCATGCTCAACCCGCGTTGGCAGAACGTGAAGGTGAAGGCTCCAGCGCAGTACGTTCCCTCTCCCATGCTTGAACCAATCTCCCAGGTGGAGGCGGAGGAGCGCCTGGTCAAGCTGAAGGAGCTGCTGGACAAGGGACTTATTTCACAGGAGGAATACGACGCCAAGCGGCAGGAGATCATCTCAAGGTTGTGAGGCGGTCAAACGACCAGGTCGCTGGTGCCGTCGTCCAGTTCCTTCACAGTGACCACATTGCTCATCATGTCCTTGGTATCGTCGATATGGGTGATGAGGACGATCTGATGGAAGCGCTTCTCCAGACGGTTCAACGTCTCCATGATGGCCCTCTTCCTCACCTGGTCCTGGGAGCCGAATATCTCGTCTAGGACCAGGAAGTTCATGTCGTTCCCGGACCGGTCTGCCAGGACGCGGGATATCGCGAGCCGGAGGCACAGATTGGCCAGGTCGCCCTCTCCCCCGGAGAAGCGTGACAGGGGGTACTTCTCCCCGCCATCGTAGATCTGTATCTCATAGTTCTCGTCCACCTCTATGCCGCCGTATCGAGAATCGGTCATGGTGTCGAAAAGCTCGGACGCTATCTCCGAGAGAGTGGGCGTGATCCGCTCCATCAGGTTCTGCTTGAAGTCCCCCATCACCCGCTCGAGCTTGACCAGTTCCTGCACCTTCCGGGCACATTCCTTCTCTCTGCGCTCCATCTCTGCGATCTCAGCGATGGCGTCATCCTTATCTTGAAGTCGTTTCTCGACCTGATGGATGGCAGCGATCTTCTCTTGCACCTTCCCTTGGCCGGCTTCAAGAGCGCGCAAGGCGTTGGCATACCTTTCCTGGGCCTCCTTCAGGTCACCTTCCTCGTAACCGACGGCCGCCAGGTCGGCCTGCATGCCGATGAGCTCATCCTCGCGCAGCTCGATGCTGGTGCACAGGTCCTCTTTCCTATCCTTCATTTCCGGCAACCTGACGGCTTCTCCAGATAGTGCTTGGAACCTCTCCGCGTCGGCACGAAGGGCAAGAAGTCGCTCCTTGACGGTCTGATATGCTCCCTCATCGAAATCGACGTCTCCCAGGGCATCCATCTGCCCGATCAACGAGGCTCGATGCTCCTTCAGGGAATCGAGGCTTCTGGTGACCTGCTCCAACAGGACGTCGAGTTCCCTGCACCTCAGATCATCAGCCTGTAGTTTCCTTTTCCTATCTTCCAGCACATCTCTCCTCTTCTGGATGATCTGCAGCTCTTCACGCCATCTTCGGATCTCCTCATTCCGAGCCATTATGGAGGATTCGATGTTCTTCCCCTGATCGTCAAGAGTTGCAATCAGGCGCTCGTGGTGATCCCCCAACGTCCTTTGGCAAGTGGGGCACACGCTCGCCGGCCCTAGGGATTCGATCTCCAGGCGTTTGCTCTCCAACCCCTCCAGGTCTCTCTGCAGGCCGCGGACCTCGGTTTCCGCCACCGATATCCTCTCCTTGGCCTCTTGGACCTCCAATTCCAACGACCCAAGGTTCTCAGAGACCTTGGCCAGACTCCCCTGGGGGTCCCTGAGCCCACGCCTTTCTTCCGAGTATTTTGCGATATTGCCCTCGGCAATGGCGATCTCCCTTTCATCTCTTTCAAGCGATTCGAGCAGCGTTTTTCTCCTTTCGTAGGCCCTACGAGATTCCTCCATTGCATCTTTCTTCTTTAGCAGCTCATCGTACTCTTCCTTCCTGGCTTTCAACTCGGGAAGGGAGGCAAGGCGTTGCTCCAATGAGGCGATGTCCTTCTCCAGGTCCGCTCTTTGCCTTATCAGGCCCTCCAGCTCGGCCCGCTTTTTTGCCAGGCGACGCTCACGACCGCGATACTCCTCCTCTTTCGCCGCGACCTCGTCCCTCGATCCCTTGGCTTTCTTCAGCTCCACCTTGAGCCTCTCCAACTCGCGCCTGGCTTCCTCCATCTCATGATTCAGCGTCGAGATCTCCTCCACGAGGGCAGCCCTCTCCTCTTCCAGAACCTCTCGTTTTGGCCTCAGGTCGGCAGTCAACAACTGATCGCTCACGAACTTCAGCTTGTTCTCCTCATCTCTCTTGTCTCGCTTGATATCGTCGATGACGTCCTGCAGGACATCGAGGTCCAGCATACGGATGATGTGCTTCTTCCTCTCCGCCGGTTGCAGCGCCGACAGGGCCGACAGGTCCTTCTGCCGTGCGAACACGGATAGGAAGAACGCGCGGTGATCCATGCCCAGTATCTTCTCCACCTCGGATGTGACAGACCTTTCGCTCGACGCCAGCACCTCCCCGTTGGCAAGAAGCTGTGCATCCGCCTTGAGGTTCTTGCCCCGCATGGTGCGCTTGACCTGGTACTGAACCCCGCCAAGCTCGAATATCAGGCTGACCGAGCAGTCCTCGTTCGGCCCGGCTCCGGAGCGCTTGATCCCCTCCTTGTCGGTGCGGTCCACGCTGCCGCTGCCGAACAGCACCCAGGAGATGGCCTCGATGAGCGTGGACTTGCCGGAACCGTTCGGCCCCATTATGCCGATGACGCCATCTGGGAACTCCAGCCGGGCGGAGCGGAATCTGCGATAGTTCTCAAGCTCAAGATATATCAGCTGGATCTTTCCAGCCCCCTTTTCAGGAATTCCAGTCCTCGAGCGCGCAGAACATCCTTGTCCATGTTCTCCACCGGGTATCTCTCCAGGTAGGACACGAACTCTTGCTCGAGGGAGTTGATGGTGGCGCTCCCCGCCTGTATGGATATCTTCTCCCGATCTATCTCGAAGCGGGGCTCGAAATGCATGGCGCCGGTCGCCAGGTCCCTTATCCTCCGGAAGTTCAACGCCTCGTACGTCGCCCTTGGTACGTTCCTGACGACAAGGCGCACTATCATGCCCTCAAGGTCGCGGGCCAATCGCGATTCGATCTCGGCGTTCAGCGAGGCGGCGTCTAGCCGGCGCCCGTCAATGGCCGGTAGGTCGATCATCGGCCGGGTCGGAAGTTCCACGAACTTCCGTTTCTTGGTCTCCAGGTCCAATAGCAAGAATCCTTTAGGCTGTCCAGCCTCTGCGAAGGAGAACCGCTCGGTGGAGCCGCTATATGCGGCATTGCTCGCGATGTCGCAGTTCTCATGATAATGCCCCAGGGCGATGTAGTCCATGTCCCCGCGAAGATAGCATGAGTCCACTATCTGCTCGTTGAACTCGTTCATCCTGAACTCCTTGAATCCCACGACTCCGGCATGAAGCATGGAGACCTCATAGGTGGTCTCGCCGCAACGGCTCAGGGATGGCAGCATCTCCTTGAACATCTCACCGTCGGTGTGGGGGATCGCATGCACGGTGAGATCGCCGACCGTGATGCGCTCATACACCCCCTTGTACACTGGCATGATATTGGGAAGATGTTCGAAGAGGCGGAAGGCCGAACCGGTCTCCCTTATCCTCGGCGTGGAGTGATTTCCAGCGATGATCACCACGGGTATGTTGGCATCGGAGAGCCGAACCAGCTGTTCCAGGGCGAATCCCAGTGCGCGGTTGGACGGCCTCACGGAATCGAACAGGTCCCCGCTATGCAGCACGACGTCGGGCTGGAGATCTAGAACGCGGTCTACGAACGTCTTGAACGAGAGGTAGGTGTCGACCTCCCTTTGATTCAATCCCCTGAACGGACCGTCATCATCGCATATCCGACGGTAGGCGGAGTACCCCAGGTGCGTGTCCGCGACATGAACGATCCTCAAACCGAAACCTCCTCCAATGTCGTCCCCATTTCAAGGGCGCCGAAGGGGCTCTGCCGATTTAAGCCTTTTCTTCCCAGCTCGCACCGTTCGATCATATGGGCAACGCCCCTGAAGGCCCGAGGCCCGCTTCAGTAGAACGTAGCGGTCACTGGAGCCTTCTTGAAGGCTTTCTTCGGGGCATCGCCGGCCACCTTCTCCAGGTATTCCTCATATAGGTGGATCTTGACCGGCACCGCGAACGGTGCGAACGGGGAGGCGATGAGCGCCTCGCCAGGCATGAGCATTTGTATCTCGTTGTCCAGCTGTGAGATGTCCTGCTTCGCCGAGTTCCTCAGGATCTCACGGTCCTTCCGGTCGGCCAGTCCCAGGATGAACAGGGTGTTGAACTGGGATATGACCTCCGAGTCGATGAGCTTCGGCTGCTGCGACACCGCGCACAGTCCGGTCTTGAACTTACGTCCCTCCCTTGCGATCTGTGCGAAGATGGTCCCCTTCGCTTCCGTCAGGACGCGCTGCGCCTCCTCCAGGGCGATTAGGACCGGTGGGACCTTGTCGAACTTCGCCTTTTCACCATAGAGCGTCTTGTGCCTCTCGAATATGGCGCGTGATAGAACGGTCGATATGAGAAGCTCCTCCGCCTCGTACATGTTCGAGGTATCGACCAGCACGACCTTGCCGTCATGCAAGCAGTCGATGACGTGTGACGTGATGGACAACTTGGGGTCCCGGGATACGAGGTTGAAACGGAAAAGCGATTCCAGGCGCCGTTTCACCACGTTGATCGTACCCTCCTGGAACTTCCCCTCCATGATGCCGTGCAGCTCCTTGACGCTCTTGTCGTTTATGTCCGTAAGCCAGGTGTCCTTGAACCTGTACTGGGCGTTCTCCATGAACTCCTTCTGGACGGAGGTGAACTCGTAGAGGTTCTCCAGGTCGGCGATCTGGATCTCCGACGACGCCACATGCAACGAGTTATGCGGCCCGTCCAGCTCGCGGGACGAGAACACCACGAAAGCGTCGTCCTGCTTGGCCTGCTTCAATCCCTTCTTTCCCGATTCACCGCCGTCATAGTACTCGCCGTGCGGATCGAGGATGAGGAAGCCGTACTTGCGAAGCCGCATGCACGATAGGGCCAGGTTCTTCATCAGATTGCTCTTCCCCATTCCGGTGGTGGCGAAGATGCCTATGTGGTGGGGGATCGCCTTTCCCGAGATGCCCACCGGGAAGTCCAGCACCCGGTCGCCGGAGCGCAGGTTGCCCACCTGGATGTCGCCAAGGCTGCTCTTGAGGAACTCATAGTCCTCGATGCTGGTCCTGCGGACCTTTGAGAAATGGTGCGGGATAGTCTTGGTCTTCCTGAACTCGTCTCCAACGCATCCTAGCGGTGCCGATATGCCGATGCAGTACAGGTCGTCCTTGATGGCGCCGAGGTCGCATTCGCGCTGCTCGGCGTCCATTCGCAGCATGTGGCCCGCCTCGGTGACAAGCCAGTTCTTGTCGTCCGAATCCGCTCCATGCTCGATGTCCATGACCCTCACTAAGTATCTCTCCGGGTTCGGACCGCTCTCCACCACGAGCATCTCCCCGACCTGAAGCGACTCATCGAAGTTCATCCTGAACCTTGTTTCCAAAACCCTGTTGCCGATTACGCGACCGATGTGCATGATTGCTCACTCTCTCCGGATCCGACGGGCAAGATGCCTGGAAGATGATAATCGTTACTTGCGCGAACACATCGACCGGAAAGGTGATGGCTTCCTCCTTTGTGAAATGATCAATCACCATTGTCCGAACGATGATATGCTGGCATATCGTGGCCGTTGTTCATCGATCGAGAACGGATGATGGGATTAGCCTTGCCCTTGAGACCTGTAGTCAGAATGGCCTGCATGTGATCGATCTTATGTTACCAGTCCCCATCGATCTGGGCCACCACATTTTTTCGCCCTTTAAGGTCATTATTTCAGTCTTGACCTGAACGATCTACCGTGGTTCTCTACGAGCCGGATCCCTCTTTACCGGCCATCCTGGCGATCTTGGTCGACTGCCTATGGGGCCATCATCGGCCACGTTCATGGTTTCATCGTTCTTTTTATTGGAGCACAATCGGCCCTATCGCGATATCCTCTTTCAATGCCAGTGCGATCGCTACGGTACCCCGCGTAAGAACTATACGGACTCTATCCGATCTCCTGTTGGAGATTAATTTTAAGAAAACTTTCCAATCATGTAATATTTATATATTTAGATAATATGGTGAATATTTTCCTTGTTAACAATAATAACGATCGATCCAGCAACATGGCGGTATAGGACCCAATGACAGAACGCCCTTAACATTATCGAATGCACAACTTTATCCGCAAGTAGAGGCAATCTCAATCAAGCTCGGAGAGATACTCGGGTCTTCGTTCGATAAAGGATTCCATGACCACTGACATCCCTGTGTGCTCTCCGGCGGCAGGACGGGCCGCTCGATCGAATCGGCAGCTTCAGAACAGGTCTCAGAAACCCGTCCCGCTTGACATTTTCAATAAATTTATCTTCTGGAGCAGGCTTTTCTAATGGATGGCTCGGGATGTACGTTCTCTGGGGTATGGCAACCGCATCGAACGTCCTCGTCTCAAGGCCATTGGAGTGGGAGGAGCAGGCTGCAATGCCATAGCTAACACTCCATTTCCGTCCGTCGGATTATGTGGGCGTCTCGATGATATCAATGGGCCACCGAACCAGAGAAGATTGGTCCTGACCTCTGACGAGCTTGAGATACTAAGGTCAGTATCATCAAGCACTCTTGGAAGCGTGGAGCGCAACGTCTTGAGACGTCTCAGCAGAGAGGTCGCCGGTTATGACCTGATCTTCATCTTCGCTGGTCTGGGTGGGGAGTTAGGAAGCCATATTGTTCCAGGATTGGCGAACCTCTGCCGCCATCATGGCGGCCTTGTCATCGCGTCGGCCACCATGCCTTTCTCGGCGGAGGGACCGGGCCGCAGGAGCACGGCCGTGGCCATGCTTCCCCGTCTCATCAATGCCGCTCATCTCACCATCACGTATCCGAACGATGGCCTTCTCAAGGTCGCCCCTAACCTCCCGTTCCGCCGCACGTTCAGAGTTATGGACGAGATCATGATGGCGCCACCCCGGGAGCTGGTGGATGTACTTACCAACGACGATATCAGAAGGTTGCGGGACGACCTAAGCTCGGTCAGGCATATGCGTATGGGGGCAGGGGCCGGAAGAGGCATGCAACGTGAGGAGGTGGCGGTCTCCGAGTCGTTCAGTTCCCCCTGGTTCGATTTCAACCTGGATGAGTGTAGGATGGCGCTCGTCGTGATGTCTGGAAAAGAGGTCGATGAATATTCTCAACGCGATATCCTGGATAACATCCAGGCCAGGGTCCCCAACGCCAAGATCTGGTATGGCGTCCGCTCGGACCACAGGTCAGATGACCTCAGGGTGACGGTACTGCTGGACGCAAAGGTCTAATCGTCATCCATGATGCTTTCCGGTGCGGAGGCCAGGCGGACGAGCGCACGTGCCTCCATGAAATGCAGTCGGCCAGGTACTATTAGGCAATGAAGCGGAGGACCCATGTCGGTCGAAGCGATCAAGGATGGCGGGCCGGCAAGAAGCCTCTGGTTCGGAGAACCTATTCGAGCGCCCGCACAAATTATCGTATCCTCTTTCAGAAGCCCCTTCTGAAGCCTTTCTTCAGCATCCATCAGCCAATTCACCGCCTCCGCCGCGGTCATGTATCTGCTCTCCTCTTCCCTGATATCCAGAAGCACGAGGGTGTGAAGGCCCCTCTCGCGGTTTTCCAATATGTTCTCATAGGGCGATGACGGCAGATAACCCGGTTCTGGGAAGGGAATTGTGACCGCGCGGCCGAACTTGTAAGGTTGGAGACCGAAGGCTCCTGCGGCGGCCGTGAAGATGGAGACCCCGAATACTAGTTCAGTGTTGATGCCCTCCTCGATAGCGCGCAGTCTTAGATCGACATGGGTGGTCGCGGACATGGGATCGCCAGCTACCATGAACGCCACGGTCCCTCGGCGGGCGGCTTCGATGATCGCGTCGCCCTCTTCCACCTCGCTGCGTCGGAGGACCGCCACCTTTTTTCCAATGAATTCCTCAAGGTCTTCCATCGTCGCGTCGATGAGGCGGGAGGTGTAGAATTCCGCGAAAACCTCGTCGCATTCCCGAAGGACCTGTTGCGCCCTAACACTCATGTCCTGAGGTCTGGACAGCCCTAAACCAACAAATATCAAATGTCCCATCATGACCACCGTGTGCGCTCTCTGTCTGAAGGTGCCGAGGGGGAAAGCCGAGTCCACCCGTAAAAAGCTTTTAGAGCTCGGCCTCCTGGACATCGGCAGACGCATCCGGTGCGAAGGTGACGTAGTGTTGATCCCAACGCTCTCCCGCCAGGCGGAGGAGCTTGGATATGAGCTTGCCGATGAGGACCTTGAGAGCAGGGAGTTGATCGAGACCGATTATAGGAATGTGGCCGAGGTGCCCGACGATGTGCGCGAACGGCTCCCCACCTCATTCGATGTTATCGGGGATGTTGCGATCGTGCGCCTTGAGGACGATCTCGTCGATCATGCGGACAAGGTCGGCGAGGCTTTCATGAGAACGTTCCCCCGACTGCGCACTGTCGCGCTGGATCAAGGTGTGAAGGGGGAGTTCAGGGTGCGTGATCTCAAGGTGATCGCTGGAGACCCCTCCACCGAGACTATCCACCAGGAGTATGGCATACGTCTCAAGGTAGATCCCGCCAGGGAATACTTCAATCCTCGATTGGCCAATGAACGCAGGCGAATCGCCTCCCTTGTCAAGGACGGAGAGAAGGTGGTGGATATGTTCGCCGGTGTAGGACCGTTCTCCATCATGATCGCCAAGCACGCCAATCCAGCTGTGGTCTATGCGATGGACATAAACCACGATGCCGTGGAGCATATGAAGGAGAACATACGGCTGAACAAGGTCACGACCGTGGTGCCGCTGGAGGGCGATGCCGTCGAGCTGCTCTCCGGAATAGTATGCGCAGATCGCATCATCATGAACCTGCCGCATTCCGCGAGGGAATACTTCGCCGACGCCCTGACCAAGCTGAACATGGGCGGGACCATCCACCTGTACATCATATGCGAGAGGGACGAGATAGACAAGATCGCAGTCGACCTATCCATCGAAGCCCGGGGCATGGGGGTCCGCATCTGCCTGGACCGCATCGAGGAGTTGAAGACCTACTCACCTACGATGAGCGTCTTCGCCCTGGACATCCGCCTGCTTGATTGGTGCTAGTGTCACGCCGTTCTGTCCTTGATAGTTGCCGCTGCGTTTCTCATAGGTCAGGGATGCCGGGGAGTGAAGCGTCTCGAAGACCAGCTGCACGAACCTGGAACCGATGGGCAGCATCAGCTCCTCTCTCGAAAGATTCACGGCCATGAAGGTCAGCGTGCCCTTGAACCCTGCATCGACCTTGCCCAGGCCAGCCAGCACCCCCTTGCGCATCCAGCTCGTCCGTAGCCATAGTTGTCCCGCCAGGTCGGAGGGTAGTTCCACCCTCTCCACCGTGGACACGTAGAACATGGCCCCGGGCGGCACGGTCGCCGTTCTGTCCCGCTCGATAGACGAAGCCGATGGCACCGACACCTCGGCGACCCTCAGGTCGTATCCATTGGGGGTCAATGATTCTGGGGAGTAGTCGGTGATGACGAGGCTGCCGGAGCGGAGTCGTTCGACGATCTCATGGTCGGGTAGCACGCACATGCCCCTGCATGCCTCCACTGGATAGAAAACCTGCGCTCGAACCTCGGATCGTGCATATTCTAGGCCGGGAACGGAGAAGATATCTTTTTTAAGAGGTCCAGTCTCCGCCGTGAGCACATGGACCACCTGGTTAGTCTGGATCGAGAGGCGAGGGAGCTCGAGCGGCTGTGCAACGGCGTCAAGAGCATGATAGTTCGCGGTTCGATGGAGAGAAGGCCGCCCCATGGGGCGGTGGGGGAGGGAGACCGCCTGTTCTTCGTCCAAGAAGGGGAGGAGAGGATGGTAAAGGCCACCGCCCGCGTGCGGAGGGCGGAGAGCA
>Ga0116179_1000272_pt1 | contig 40342 bp, 38 predicted proteins | sample AD_UKC071_MetaG_FD_89751 | JGI IMG/M metagenome (GOLD analysis project Ga0116179, IMG submission 89751) | Active sludge microbial communities of municipal wastewater-treating anaerobic digesters from USA - AD_UKC071_MetaG | ecosystem: Engineered > Bioreactor > Anaerobic > Digestate | place: USA...
AACTAACATATTTATGCATAGTATTGTTTTTGAATTACCAGAGATGATGCTTGTTCTAATTGTAGCTGGTGTTTTAATTGGATATGGTTATAGCATACTTTATAAACAAGGATATAAAGCTGGTACAACATTTCTAATTGAGGATGTAATTGGTCATATCACAAATGTACATAGTAATATATATTCCTGGTTTATCGATGCTATCTTATTAGTTATTGAATTATTACAATTTAATTATATGTTAGCTCTATATTCTTTATTTATTATTGTCATAGCCAAATATATAACGATTAAAGCGCGCTTTGGTATTAATGATTCAAAGATGTTCTATGTAATAACATCAAAAGAAAAAGAAGTTAAAGATTATATAATTAGAGTATTGGGTTATGAATTAACTGTTCTTGATGTTAAAGGTGGATTTAGTAAAAAACAAAATCAAATATTTCTATGTGTTATTCAATCAGGTGATTATTATCGTTTAAAAGAAGGAATAAAAAGTATTGATCCTGGTGCATTTATTGCTATCACGGATACTTACGATGTTATAAATAGAAAGGCATTCTAATGAAAAACAAAGGAAAAATTTTAATAGTTCTAACTATTTTGTTATTATTAACAGGATGTTCCGATAAAAGAACAGCACTTGATAGTAATAACTTTGTAGCCATTTCTAATTCATATAACTATACACCAACAAATGTAACGGAAAACTATGATTATGCCAATGGTGCTTATGTAATAAAAGAATCTGGAATTTATGTATTCTATATAGAAGGTAAAGATAAATATGCAATTCAAGGAACATTTCTTGATCAATGTATAAATATATATAAATTAGCAGGAATAGCAGAAGAAACTACAACATCTGCAGATGATGATAGTCCTATTAATACTACTACAACGACAACAATTGCCTACAAGAAAACATTAAAAGGCGGAGAAGGTTGGCAATATCTAAAAGTAACTACCGATGATAAGTTCTATTATGCATCATGGATAGATAAAACTTATATTTATATTGAAGCTGATGCTAGTAAGACCAAAGATATGGAAAAGTTCATTGACAGTCTAGGTTATTAAAAGATGTAAATATGACAAGCGTTTTACTGACACTTGTCTTTTTTTTGTTATAATCATTGTAAAGAAGTGGTGAAATATGGATAATGAATTATTAACATTCCAAAACAGATTTAATGCTATTAATGGTATAGTGTATGGTCAATTGTTGAGTAGACAAGATAGTTTATCTAAATATGATTCTAACAAACTACAAGGAATCGTGACAGTTTATGATAAAGCAGGAGATTCTTTTAACAAGTTAGTAGATGATATGGGAGAACACATAGATGCCATTTTATCGGCTCCAACAAAAGATATGGGATTAATTAGAGGTTACATTGGTTTCCTAAGATTTTCAGTTAGCAATTTAGCAAGGGGCTTACAAACCTTTGGCCACCAATTAACATCCATGAGTTTATCTTCAACATCCATGGAAAATGCACCAGATCAAGCAGAGAAATTAGCTGTTCAAATGGAAAGCACATCAGCCATCAGTAATGGTCCATCAGGATTAGGTGAATCTCAAAGTAATGGGGAGTCAAATACTTTAACAAATGAAAAAGCTAAAGTTAGAACTTTAACAAATATGCCTCAAACACATCATTTTCCACCTACCGCATAATTTCATATTTTATTCACATTAGCAATGTATATTTTTAAATAGAGATGTGATAAAATCAATAATAGGTGAATAATATGGGAGTAAAAGTATTTAAAACTCTCGATGAACAAATCGAGATTATGAAAAGTAAAAATCTCGTTATTGATGACATCGATTATACCAAAAGAGTAATCTTACGTGAAAATTACTTTTTTTTAATGGGATATAGACATTTATTTTTAAACGTAGATGATAGAAAACATTTTAAAAATGGGACAAATTTCCGTGAACTTTATTCTTTGTTTTATTTTGATAGACAACTAAGAAATATAATTTTCAAGAATGTTTTAATAATAGAAAACAACTGTAAAAGTATATTTGCTTATGTTCTATCTCAAAAATATGGTTATAAGGAAGATGATTATTTAAAACCAGAAAACTATAATCGTTCTCCTGATAGAGTAAAACAAGTAAATGATTTACTAAGAAAAATGCGAAGACAAATCCGTGTTAATGGTGCTCAACATGAAGCTACAAAACACTATATCACTAACTATGGTTATATACCTCTTTGGATTGTAGTAAAAGTATTATCATTTGGTATAACAAGTGAGTTATATACGATATTAAAGAAAACTGACCAAATAGAAATTGCTAAATATTTCAATGTAGATGTTGATTTGTTAATTTCTTTCTTACCAGTTTTATCAAATTATCGTAACTTATGTGCCCATGAAGATATTCTTTATGATCATCACACTCAAAAGGTCATTCCAGACAATATGTATCATAGCCGTTTAAATATTCCGTTTATTGATGGAGAATATATTTATGGAAAAGGCGATTTATTTTCCGTAGTATTAATATTTAAATATCTATTGTCTCCAGATGATTTCCGCTTATTTATGAAAGAATTAACTTATGAAGTGGATTCATTATCTGGAAAACTAAAAACAATTGGCATTGATACCGTATTAGATAGAATGGGATTCCCAACAAATTATACAGATATATTAGATATGGACTAGGAGGTTTAATATATGGATGTAGAAAAACGAAATAAGGGTATAAAAATAGCTATTATTGTTGCAATTATAGTATTAGTTATTATCGTCTTGGTTGATGTATTTAAAAAATATGTAGATACTAGCACATGGTTTACCACGACTAATATTACAAAAACAGAAAAAGAAGTTACAGTTACCGATACAGGAATATCCGATGCTGTTGATAAATTATATGATGCTACCGTTATTGTAGAGGTAGGAACATCATCAAGTAGTTTAACAGGATGGGGTTCAGGTTTTGTCTATAAAGTAGACGGAAATACAGCCTATATCTTAACTAATTATCACGTTGTTACAGGAAGTTCCTATATTTCCATTGTTTATACAGATGATTCTACAACAACAGGAACATATGTAGGTGGAGATGAGTATGCTGATGTTGCAGTTATTAAAGTAGATGCCAAAACTATTAAAGCTGTTGCTGAAATTGGTTCATCATCTAGTGTTAAACTAGGAGATACAGTATTTGCTATAGGTACACCAGTAAGCTTAAGTTATAAATTCTCCGTTACAAGAGGTATCTTAAGCGGTAAAGACAGATTAGTATCAATGAGTAGTTCAAGTTCTCAAAGTTCATATGGATTTAGTACTTCTGAATCATGGTACATGAATTTATTACAAATTGATGCTTCAATTAACTCAGGAAACTCAGGTGGACCACTTGCTAATTCTAATGGCCAAGTAATTGGAATTACCAATAGTAAATTATCGAATGCTTATTCTTCAACATCAATCGAGAATATGGGATTTGCCGTACCTATCGAAGATGCAGTCATGGTTGCCGATCAAGTAATTTCTACCGGTAAAGTAACAAGACCATTCCTTGGATTATCAATGACAACAGTTGATCAAGCAAGTAGATATAATATCGATGTTGGCTCAGCCGATTCAGGAGCTGTAGTTGTTGAAGTACAATCTGGAAGTGCCGCCGAACATGCAGGATTAAAATCAGGAGATATAATTACTAAATTTGGTGATTATGATATCTCAGATTATAAATATCTAAAATATTACCTATATAGATATAAAGTAGGCGATTCAGTAACTATTACTTATACAAGAAATGGTGAAGAACACACAACTGATATTACTTTAACATCTAATTAGTAGAATATAAAAAAGGTTAACTACAATTTAACCTTTTTTTGTTATATAATTAAAGCAAGAAACGAGGATTATCATGGGAATATTTAAGTTTGCCCTAAGAGGCAATTATAAAAGACACTATGAGAATTTAAAAGAATTGGCAAGTCATAATGGAAAATCGCCCCAATTAATGTTTATTGATACAGCCTTGTGTACACTTGTAACCGGATCAGGTCTCCAAGATTATCTAAACTATAAGTTTTATGATAAAACTTGGAAGGAAAGAAAAGAATATGCAACAATAGGATACCAAAGTAAATTTTACAAATTAGCAGCATCGGAAAAATATTTTGAATTCTTTTCCAACAAAGTCAACTTTAATCACAATTTTCATAAATTTGTTAAACGTGAAGAAGTAAGTTATGCTGATGGATATGATAAAGTAGAAGAGTTCATTAAAACACATGAAAGTGTTATTAGAAAACCAATAAATGGTTTAGGTGGCGCTCGTGTTGAAAAAATAATGACTAAAGACATTAAAGACCCCAAGGACTTTTATAAAAAATTAGGAATATCCGATTGTATGATAGAGGAAGAAATTATTCAAGATCCTGAATGGGCAAAACTATCACCTAATAGTATAAATACGTTACGTATTGTAACTAAATGTATAAGAGGGAAATCCGATATACTTTATGCTGTTGCTAGAATAGGTTCAGGTAAATCTATTGTAGATAACTTCCATCAAGGCGGAGTTGGTGTTAGAATAAATACCGATAAGGGAATTCTTGAAGGAATTTGTATTGGAAAAGATGGAGTAGAACACGATGTTTCTCCAGCCTCCGGTATTAAAGTTGATGAATTTAAAATACCTTATTGGAATGAAATAAAAGATATGGTATGTGAAGCTGCCAAGGTTAATGATGCAGTTAATATCGTTGGTTGGGATGTAGCAATTTCCACTACAGGTCCGGTTATTATTGAAGGTAATCGAGGACCAGGAATGGATTTAATTCAAGTACTATATAATCGTGGAGTAAAAAGCGATTTAGAAGAAATAAAGAAAGAAATATTAAATAACTAGGAGGAAAAATGTTAAAAGCAGGAATTATAGGATTACCTAATGTTGGAAAATCAACATTGTTTAATGCCATTACTAAGGAAAATATTTTAGCGGCTAATTATCCATTTGCCACTATTGAACCAAATGTCGGAGTTGTTACAGTTCCCGATAAAAGATTGGATTTTTTAAATGATTTATATAAACCAAAGAGTCTAGTACCAACTGCCTATGAATTTATTGATATAGCAGGATTGGTTAAAGGAGCTTCAACTGGTGAAGGTTTAGGAAATAAGTTCTTAAGTCATATTCGTGAAGTAGATGCTGTTGCTGAAGTTGTAAGATGCTTTGTTGATAAAGACGTCATTCATGTTGAGGGAACAGTTGATCCAATCAGGGATATTGAAATTATTAATACAGAATTAATATTATCCGATTTAGAGATTGTTGATAATAGAATATCTAAATTAGGTAAAAAAGCTGAAATGGCTAAAGAAAAATCAGAAATATTAGAAGTAAATACTTTAAAGAAATGTAAAGAAAATCTTTTAAATAATAAACCATTAAGACTAGTTGATTTCGATGATGATGAAAGAGAATTGATAAAGGGATTCCAATTTATAACATACAAACCAATTATTTATATAGCCAATGTAAGTGAAGATGATATTGCTGTAGGTAGTAATGAATATTCTGATATAGTTTCTAAGTATGCTGCAAACGAAGGCTCAGGTGTCGTTGTTATGTGTGCTAAGATAGAAGAAGAACTAGCTGGATTAAGTGATGCAGAAAAAGAAGAGTTTATGAGTGATCTTGGAATAACTAATTCAGGATTGGATAAACTAATTTTTGAAACATATGATTTATTAGGACTTGCAACTTTCTTTACCGCAGGAAGTGATGAATGCCGAGCTTGGACATTTAAAAAAGGTATGAAAGCTCCTCAATGTGCTGGTATTATTCATACCGACTTTGAAAGAGGATTTATCAAGGCTGAAGCCATGAGTTATGATGACTTGGTAAAATATGGAAGCGAACTTAAAGTTAAAGAAGCTGGTAAAGTAAGACTTGAAGGAAAAGATTATTTAATGCAAGATGGAGATATTGTTTATTTCCGCTTTAATGTGACAAAGTAGATTGAACTAATTATTCAATCTTTTTTCTTTATATGATAGAATATAACTAAGAGGTATATATGAAAAAAGTCAAAGATAAAAGAAAATTAATAATATATATTATATTAATAATAGCTATTATTATAATTTTACTAGGAATTATTTATAAAACGTTTTTTACTAAAAAAGATCTAGATATTAATTCTTCAACAGTTCAAGAATTATATAAAATGGCTAACCCATCGGATGATGCATCGTTGTTAAAATTTCTATATTCATCAGATGAATTACCTGATAATTATAAAATAGCAATGGGAATCATGGCTTATATTAAAGATCATGGAGAAGATGAAAGTATATCTTCAAATGATGTAAGTACTTACGTTAAAAAAACGTTAGGTGATACATCTTATAAAGACCAAGATACTTATATATTCACTGGTGATATATGTGGTTATTTCTATGATGAAACAACTAGTTCATATTCCTTTATAACAGGATGTGGTGGTAATGAATACGAATCATTCTATCGTAAAATAGTATCAGCTAAAAAAGATGGTGACACTATTACCATTGATGAAAAATCAATTTATGTATATAACAATTTTGATGAAACAAGTAATAAAGTATTTGTCTATAATGACTATAATCAAGATGACTTATTAAATTATTTTGAAACAAGTGATGATTATACAATCAATATAGATGATTATCTTGATTCAGCTACAACTTATGAATATACTTTTGTTAAATCAGGAAATTCTTATGTCTTTAAATCAATAAAGAGTATATAATACTCTAGTTAGTTGGTGATTTTATGAATATTTATATAAATGGTTACAATATATTATTAATTGTTTTAGTATCTTTTATATCGACTGTTATACTTGTTCCTATTATTAGAGATATAGCTATTAGAATAGGTGCTATTGATAAACCGGATAATAAAAGAAAAGTACATCATATACCTATTCCCTCAATGGGTGGACTTGCAATATTCTTATCATTTTTATTTTGCTACATGTTATTTGCACCTTCAACAACACAAATGTTACCAATTTTAATAGGTGGATTTGTTATTATATTAACAGGAATGGTTGATGATATATCACCACTTACACCAATTCAAAAATTGGTTGGTGAGATAGTTTCAGCTTTAGTTGTTACTTTATATGGAGGAGTTTCCATTGATACTATTCAATTGTTTGGAACAATGATTAACTTCGGTATCTGGGCTTATCCAATTACAATCTTCTTTATTGTGGCTATCATGAATGCTATTGATTTAGCAGATGGACTAGATGGCTTAGCAGCTGGAACAACAACAATTTACTTTATAACTATTGCTATAATTGGTTACATTGCTTCTAACTTAGGTGGACTAGATGTTATCATGTGTTTAATATTAGCTGGTTCTTGCTTAGGATTCCTAATATATAACTTTGCTCCAGCAACCATTTTCATGGGTGATACAGGTAGTTTATTCTTAGGATACATGATTTCAGTAGTTGGTTTACTTGGATTTAAAACCGCAACCTTGACTTCCTTAATAGTACCTATCTTAGTATTATTTGTACCAATACTAGATACTTTATTAGCAATTGGAAGACGTACAATAAAGGGTAAGAGCTTTGCATCAGCAGATCGTGACCATTTACACCATCAACTATTAAAGAAGACTAAATCAACCGGAAAAACAGTATTAATCATGTATGTAATTAATTTATTATTTTCTTTAGTTTCAATATTCTATGCTCTTGGTGATAAAAAGATAAGTTTAATATTATATTTTATATTATTAGTAATATTTATTATTATTATTTTAACTACGGATATTCTATTTGAACATAAAAAAGGGTCAGATACTAATGAAAATTAATCTCTACGACTTTGATGAAACGATTTACTCAGGAGATTCTTCTAGAGATTTCTTTCTTTATTCATTATTACATTACCCAATTATAGTTATTCATTTACCTATCATGTTAATATATGCACTTCTTTATTTATTACATGTTGTAAATAAGACAAGAATGAAAGAAGTAATATTTGCTTTTGTAAAATATATACCAAATATTGATGAATTTATTATTCTTTTTTGGGATACTCATAGTAAAAATATAAAAGAATTTTATTTAAATAAAAGTCATCAGAATGATATTATAATTTCTGCTTCTCCTGAATATCTATTGGAGCCAATTTGTAATAGTCTGAAAGTAAAAAAATTAATAGCCTCTAAAGTTGATAAAAAAACCGGTAAATTTTTGGGCCTTAATTGTCATGATAAAGAAAAGGTTAGAAGACTAAATGAATTATATACAAATTATGAAGTGATGGAATCTTATTCAGACTCTTTAAAAAGTGATCGTCCAATCTTGGAATTAGCCAATCAAGCTTATCTTGTAAAAGGCGACAAATTAATACCAACAAATTTATAAAATTGGCGATAAATAACAATAAATTATCGAAACAAGATAAAAAACATCTTGTTTTTTTCATATATAGATTTATAATAACAAGCAGAGAAAGAGAAAAGGAGTGAAATGATTGAACTTAAAAATGTTAATAAGTCCTATGGGAATATTAACGTTTTAAAAAATATAAACTTAATATTACCTGATAAAGGTCTTATTTGTATCTTAGGAGAATCTGGATCAGGTAAAAGCACATTGCTTAATTTAATAGGTTGTTTAGATAATTGCACATCAGGTTATATTTCTTATGATGGTAATCGGTTAGACAAATTGTCAAAAAAAGAATTAGATTATTATCATTCAAATATCGTTAGTTTTATTTTCCAAAAATATAATCTAATAAAACACTTTACTGTTAAAGATAATATAAATTTAACTAATAATTCTAATGTTAATAAATTATTACAAAGATTTAACATAGGTTATCTGCGAGATAAAAAAATAACTAATCTATCTGGAGGAGAAGAGCAAAGAGTATCAATACTTCGAGCTATTGCCGGAAACAATCGTATTTTACTATGTGATGAACCAACGGGAGCACTAGATTCCCTTAATAGTAATAAAGTAATGACTATTCTAAAAAATATTAGTCTTAATACATTGGTCGTGGTAGTAACTCATAATTACGAATTAGCTAATAACTATGCTGATCGTATAATTAAATTAAGAGATGGATCCATTTACTATGATAGTAATCCATTAAATACAATTTGTATTCTAAAACCATTACCCAAAAAGAAAAAGTTGAAAAGCATTAAGTTATTAACAATTGTTAGAAATAACTTATTAAATAAATATAAAAGGAATCTATTAACTATTATTGCTTTTAGTATAGGACTAATAGCTTTATCAATTGTCTTAGGAATAAATCATGGGTTTAATACATCTCTTGATAAAGAAGAAAAAGAGACACTTAGTTCATATCCAATTATTATAAGTAAAACAAGTACAAACATAGAAAAAGACCTAAGTGATGTTTTTAATAAAGAAGAAAATCATCAAGATGACCTAATTTACTCTTTAGATGAAAACCATTTAAATAATATAAATGAGAATTATTTAACATATTTAGATGATACGGATCCCTATTTAAAATATAAAGTATATAATTATACGATTAATAATCACGACTATATGAATGTATCTAGTATTAATAAGGTCAATTATGAAGAAGAATTTGAACTATTAAGGGGACATTTCTTAGAAAGTCCTCACGACGTTATATTAGTATTAAATAGTAACAATGCAATTGATAAAAATATTATGCAAGAAATTGGTTTAGATGGATATACCTATGAATATGATAAATTACTTAATTATAGTTATGAATTAGATAATATTACATATACGATTGTAGGTATTTTAAAAAGTAGAGATGATTCAATAACTTCGAATATCACAGGATTAATTTATAATTTAGAGACAAAAGAGATTCCTACTTCTATATATCTATATCCAATAAATTACGATAATAAACAAGAATTGTTAAATTATCTTAATAAATATCCAAGTATAACTTATACAGATTATTCAAGTTCCCTAAAAAGTATATCTAAAACAATAACTAAATCTATAACTATTATCTTGATTTCATTTAGTTTAATATCTCTAATTGTATCTACAATGATGATTGGTATAATTACCTTCATTAATGTCATGGAAAGTGCTAAGGAAATAGGAATATATAAGTCATTAGGAATAAATAATAGAAATATAAAAAATATTTACTATTTAGAAAATGTAATTCTAGGCATTTTATCAAGTTTGCTAAGTATTATTATAACTATAATTTGTAGTATACCAATAAACAACTTAATATTTAAATTAACCGGTCTAACTAATGTCTTATCCATTACTATAAATAATCTATTTATAATAGCTACATTAAGTATTACCTTATCCTTAGTAGCAACATTTATACCTGTAAAAAATGTTACAAAACTTAACATAATTGATGTTTTACGTTTTGATTAATGATATCATTGTACTAGGTGATTTTATGGAAATTAATATTGGTGTCAGTAATAGGCACGTACATTTAACAAATGAAACATGGAAAGAATTATTTGGTGATGAAGAAATCCAAGTAAGAAATTATATCAGTCAACCTGGTCAATTTGCTTCATTATCAACCGTGGATGTTAAATTTAATGGTCATGTAATTGAACATGTCCGCGTAGTTGGACCTATTAGAAAATATAATCAAATTGAGTTATCCCAAACAGATGCCAATGTATTAGGTATTAATCCACCAAGAAGACAAAGTGGAGATTTAGAATGTTCCTTACCAATTAATTTAATTGGACCTAAAGGTAAAGTATCTTTATCAGAAGGATGTATTTTAGCTGAAAGACATATTCATATGACTCCTGATATGATGGAAGAATTACATTTTACTAATGAGCAAGTCGTTAATATGTATGATATTAATCATAAATTAATATTCTCATCTAAAATAAAAAGATCAGATCCCGGAACACTTGAATGTCATATTGACAAAGATGAGTCCCAAGAATATAATCTTCAAACAGGAGATAAATTATATATAGATGTGGAAAATAGGTAATGTTGAAATAAAGAATCAAATAGTTTTGGCTCCCATGGCAGGTATTAGTAATACTTCATATAGAAAAATTATTAAATCGATGGGTGCAGGTTTAATCTATGCCGAAATGGTATCAGATAAAGCAATTGTCTATGGCAATAATAAAACTATGGATTTACTTAAAATGAGTGAAGAAGAAAGACCAATAGCGCAACAAATATTTGGAAGTGATATTGATTCGTTTGTAGAAGCCGCAAAAAAAATTGAGGAGACAATGCACCCAGATATCATAGATATTAACATGGGATGTCCAGTACCAAAGATAGCAATTAAATCTCAAGCTGGAAGTGCCTTATTAAAAAGTCCTGAACGTATTTATGATATTGTTAAGGCCGTGGTAGAATCGGTTTCCGTCCCCGTTACTATTAAAATAAGATTAGGATGGGATGAAAATAGTATTAACTGTGTAGAAGTAGCTAAACTTGCAGAAAAAGCTGGAGCTAAAGCTATAACTTTACATGCTCGTACACGTGCTCAAGGATATTCAGGTCATGCAGACTGGTCATACATAAAGAAAGTAAAAGAAAGTGTCTCGATTCCAGTAATTGGAAATGGTGATGTTACTTCTTGTTATCTAGCAAAAAAGATGATTGATGAAACAAAATGTGATGCTGTGATGATTGGAAGAGGAGTACTTGGTAACCCTTGGTTAATAAAAGAATGTGTTGATTATTTACAAGATGGAACTTTGCCAAGAGAAATTACTCCACAAGAAAAAATAGAAATGTTAAAAAAACATTTCCATTTATTAGTACAAGATAAAGATGAAAAAATAGCATTATTAGAAATAAGAAGTCATGCTTTATGGTATATCAAAGGATTACCGGGAAGTGCTTCTATTAAAAATAAAATATGTTCATCTCATTCAGCTAATGAATTATTTGATATATTAGAAGATTATTTACAGGAACTTAATAATTAGTAGGGAGTTTGCGTCTAACATTTGCATTCTCTCTTTTTATTTTATCTACATATTCACTAGAATGCTCATTTAATAATATATCGTTTTTAATTAATGAAGTATAAAAATTATCTTTTAATTGAATAATGTTTTCTAATGTATATAAAGTCTTTTCGGGATCATCTTTATATTTATAATACAATTCCATTGCTACTAAATATGGTATTAAATAACAAAATCTTTCATCTAAAGTTATATCAAACATCTTTTTTGTCTTTTTCTTTGTATCATTAGATATTTTACATAAGGCATTTAATAATTGCTTTCTTCTCATATAAGAAGAAGTAACATGTAATCCCTCATTAAAGAATGTTAACTCTTTAGCATATGTTGAATGAACAGCTAGTTCATTATAGTCATTAAGTGCTACATAATCCTTAATATCTTTATCATCATAATAACTAATTAACTTATCAGATACTAAAAATTCCATAAAAATAGGAAGTAATTCCACAAAAATTGAAGATTCATAATTAGTAACAGCAAAAGTGTTTGCTATACCATGGCCAAATTCATGAACAGCCGCATAAAACTCATCAATACAATAAGTTTCTTGCAAATCAATATATGAATAATTAAGACTAGTTATATAAAAGGAAGCACTTCTATTATCAGAAAATCTTACACAATCTTTTCTTTGTGAATAAAAATTCATAAACTTCTTATAAAAAACAGGACTTAAATCATGATAAAAATCATGAGTAAAACTTAATACTTCATCCCTTGAAGGTTCAATAACAATATCTGGATTATCTAAATATGGTTTAATAATATATTTAGAAAATTTATCTATGAAAGGCATAAATTCATAGTATTTATTTAAAATCATTTTGCTTTTATCTAATTGATCAATAAAAGATTCGTCATCTAAATCAAAAGCAGATAAATCAACATCTTTAAGTCTTTGAATTTCAATTAAATCTTCAAGTAACAAATAACTTTCATCACCTTCCTGAAAGTTGTTTAATTGTTTCTTCAAAACATCTAAATTCCAATTGTCGTATTCCATAAATCCCTCATAGATTTGCTGTATAAGTTTAGTATATATTAATATTACCAATTTTTAAAGTTGATAATTTATTTTTTCATAGTATAATACTTTTAGATTTAAAGATTAAGGTGATATTATGGATAAAATTATAGTAAAAGGTGCTCGAGAGAACAATCTAAAGAATATAGATATTGAAATACCTAAAAATAAACTAGTAGTAATGACAGGTGTATCTGGTTCAGGTAAGAGTAGTTTAGCTTTTGATACAATATATGCAGAAGGAGAACGAAGATATGTTGAGTCATTATCAGCTTTTGCACGTCAATTTCTAGGTAATTCTAAGAAACCAGATGTTGATTCTATTGAGGGATTATCACCTAGTATTTCTATTGATCAAAAAACGACTAATAATAATCCTCGTTCGACAGTTGGAACTGTTACAGAAATCTATGATTACTTAAGATTACTATTTGCCCGTGTAGGTATTCCATATTGCCCTAATCATCATGAACCCATTTCTTCACAAAGTGTAGAAGAAATGACCAATAAAGTCATGGATTATCCCGATGGAACAAAGATTGAAATCATGGCACCAGTTGTTCATGGAGAAAAAGGTACACATAGAGACCTATTTGAAAAACTTCGCAAAGATGGATTTACCCGTGTTCGAGTAAATGGAGAACAAAGGGACCTTGGAGAAGATATTATATTAGAGAAGAATATTAAAGATAATATTGAAGTAATAATTGATCGTTTAGTTCTAAAAAGAGAAGATCGTGCTCGTTTATTTGAAGCAATTGAAACTAGTACTAAACTAGCAGAAGGCAAAGTCGTTATTAATATTTTAGGCGATAAAGAAATTGTAATGTCAGAAAACTATGCTTGCCCTAAATGTGACTTTTCTCTTCCTGAACTAGAACCAAGAATATTTTCTTTTAATGCCCCATATGGAGCCTGTCCTGAATGCAAAGGTTTAGGATTCACTAAACATATTGATATTGATTTATTAATACCCAATAAAGATCTTTCTATTCTTGATGGAGCCATAAAATCATTAACACTAGATAATAATACGGATATGACGAAGTTATATACTGTAGCTAAATCTATGCATATTGATTTAAATAAACCCATTAAAGATATGAAAAAGGAAGATTTAAATATTATCTTATATGGAACTAATTCAGTATTTGAATATGATTTTATTTCCAAAACTGGTAATACTAGACATACCTTAGATACTTATGAAGGAATAGCTAGCCAATTAGAAAGAAGATATCTTGAAACTAACTCAGGGTGGATAAGAGATTGGATAGACGGATTCATGTCTGAATCTCCTTGTCCTACTTGTCATGGTTCAAGACTAAAAGCAGATGTTTTAAATGTCTTAATTGGTGGTAAATCCATTTGGGACTTAACACAAATGTCTATTAAAGATTTAATAAGCTTTTTTAAGAATGTAAAATTAACTGATTATCAAAAAGATATAAGCGGTTTATTAATAAAAGAAATCAATTCACGTCTAGATTTTCTTGATCATGTTGGACTTGAATATCTAACCCTTGCACGTGAGGCGTCAACCTTATCAGGTGGAGAGTCTCAAAGAATAAGATTAGCAACGCAAATAGGATCTCAATTATCAGGTGTTTTATATGTTCTTGATGAGCCATCAATTGGTTTACATCAAAAAGATAATGATCGTTTAATTGATTCCCTAAAGAAGATGCGTGATTTAGGAAATACACTTATCGTTGTAGAACATGATGAAGATACAATGAGAGCTGCTGACTATCTTATTGACATAGGGCCTGGTGCTGGTAATGAAGGCGGAAATGTTGTTGCTGCTGGAACTCCTGAAGAAGTTGCCAAAACAGAAGGCTCCATAACTGGAGAATATTTAAGTGGTAAAAGACGAATTGAAATACCTAAAAAGCGTCGTAAAGGAAATGGCAATTTTATAACTATTAAAGGAGCAAAAGAACATAATCTTAAAAATATTAATGTTAAGTTTCCTCTTGGAACATTTACCTGTGTAACTGGTGTATCTGGTTCAGGTAAATCATCATTAGTAAATGAAATATTATGCCACGCTCTTCAAAAAAACGTTTATAATTCAAAAGTTCACGTTGGTAAATGCAAAGAAATTAAAGGACTTGAATATGTTGATAAAATAGTTCAAATAGATCAAGATCCAATTGGAAGAACTCCAAGATCTAATCCAGCAACTTATACAGGTGTCTTTGATGATATTCGTGATGTATTTGCAAATACAAAAGAAGCAAAAATAAGAGGATATGATAAATCAAGATTCTCTTTCAATGTTAAAGGTGGAAGATGTGAAGCTTGCTGGGGCGATGGTGTTAAAAAAATAGAAATGCATTTCTTACCAGATGTCTATGTACCATGTGACGTATGTCATGGAACCCGTTTTAATACAGAAACTCTAGATATAAAATTTAAAGGAAAAAATATTGCTGAAGTTCTAGATATGCGTGTTGAAGAAGCTTATGAATTTTTCTCTGCCCATAAAAAAGTTAGAGACAAATTACAAGTACTCATGGATGTTGGATTATCATATGTAAAACTTGGTGAACCTGCACCTGACCTTTCTGGTGGTGAGGCTAGTAGAATAAAATTAGCCAAAGAATTACAAAAGAAAACCACCGGTAAATCAGTATTCATACTTGATGAACCAACCACAGGGCTTCATAGTGAAGATATTAAAAAGTTATTGGTGATTCTTGAACGCATTGTTGACAATGGGGATACTGTTATTGTTATTGAACATAATCTCGATGTTATAAAGGTGGCTGATTATATTATTGATCTTGGACCAAATGGAGGAGACTTCGGTGGTGAAATTGTAACAACCGGAACTCCTGAACAAGTTGCAAAATGTGAAAAGTCATACACGGGTGAATATCTAAACAGAGTATTAAATAAATAACAATCATTGAAATTGAAAATCATATAAAGTATAATTTTAAAAGAAGGATATGATAAAATGAATCCTATATTTTTAACAATAGGAAATTATGAAATAAGATACTATTCACTTTTTATACTATTAGCATGTATATTATGTTTTAGTTTAATTGATCTCGAGGCTAAGAGATTTAATATCAGAAGTGATTTTATGTTTAATATGATGTTCTGGGCTTTTATTTCCGGGATAATTGGAGCAAGACTTTACTATGTAGTATTTAATTATTCAGAATTTGCTGGAAACTTCCAAAGTATATTTCAGGTCTGGAATGGAGGACTTGCCATTCATGGAGGAATAATATTTGGTTTAATTGCCATCATTGTTTATTGTAAAAAATACAAAGTAAGAACTATTAGAATGCTTGATATTATCACGGTTCCTTTGCTTTTAGCTCAAGCTATTGGTAGATGGGGTAACTTCTTTAACCAAGAAGCTCATGGAGCTGCAACTACAGTAACCATGCTTCAAAGATTAATGATACCTGATTTTATTATTAAAGGTATGACCATTGATGGAGTAACGTATATGCCAACATTCTTATTTGAATCTCTTGCTTGCTTAATTGGATTTGTTGTTCTTTGTATTGTTAGAAGAGGAAAATATGTTAAAGTTGGAAATATGACAGCAGGATATTTAATTATCTATGGTATAATTCGTTTCTTTATTGAAATAAGTAGAACAGATGCTTTAATGTTAGGTGGATTTAAAGTAGCTCAAATAGTATCAATAATCATGATAATAATCGGAATTGGTATATTAATGTATACAAGTCATAAATCAAAATTTGAAGATTTATATAATGATAAAACTAATGTTGATGAAATTAGATTTTAGAAAGCATGAATAATGCTTTTTTCTTTTATAACTTGTAAGAACTTCATTGCTGTGTTATTATTTAAATCGGTGAGAAAATGAATAATTTAGTGATGGCTTATTTAGGCGATGCTGTTTATGAATTATACATAAGAGAATACTTAATTAATAAAGGAATAAGTAAAGTTAAATTACTACAAGAAGAGAGCATTAAATATGTAAGTGCTGTTAGTCAAAGAAGAATACTAGAAAATCTTATAGATAACAATATCTTAAGTAATGAAGAAATAGAAATAGTAAATCGAGGACGAAATGCATCATCTCATGCTAGTAAATCAACTGATATTATAACTTATAAAAAAGCAACAGGTCTTGAATGTTTAATTGGTAACTTGTATAAAGATAATAAAGAAAGATGTATGCAAATACTTGCATATATTGTAGGTAATAATATATGAGAATATGTGGAAAGAATGTATTCAATGAATGCAATCCTAAAAAAATAAGAAAAGTAATGATATCTTCTAAATTTAGTGATAAAGATATCATGAATAAAATAAAAGATAATAAAATTAAATATGTTGTAAGTGATCAATCTGAATTAGATCATATGATGGTACATAATCAGGGGATTATTATTGAAGTAGATGACTACGAATATAAAAGTTTATCAGATATTTCTAAAGAAGAGAATTTAGTTGTAATGCTAGATCATCTAGAAGATCCCCACAACTTTGGAGCCATCATTCGTTCATGCGAAGCTCGTGGAATTAAAAGTATAATTATTCCAAAAGATAGAAGTGTTGTTGTAAATGATACAGTAATGAAGACTTCTGCAGGAGCTTTAAATCATGTTAATGTCGTCATGGTTACTAATTTAGTAGATGCTATGAATAAACTTAAAGATGTTGGTTTTTATGTTTATGCTGCCGAAGCCGATGGGCAAGATTTCCGTAAAGTAGACTATGCTGATAAAATATTATTAGTAATTGGAAGTGAAGGATTTGGTTTATCTCGTTTAGTAAGACAAAATGCTGATCAAATTATTTCTATCCCAATGAAAGGCGAAGTAAATAGTTTAAATGCATCAGTTTCTGCTGGTATATTAATGTATGGAATAGGAGAACTTTAATGGACCTTCCCGATAATGACTTAGCCAATATGGTATCAGAAAACAATGAAGAAGCACGTGATGAATTATACGAAAAATATAAATATATCGTAGATATTATAATAAATAAATATAAAACCAGTGCATACTATCTAAGCGTTGATATGAATGAACTAAGACAAGAAGCACTAGTAGGTTTTTCCGATGCTTTGGTTAACTATAATCAAGATAAAGAATCAAGTCTTCCAACATTTATCACATTATGTGTTGAACGAAGAGTAAATAATTATGTAAAAAAGAATGATACAATTAAAATGAAAATGTTACACCAAGCTCTATCTTTAGATAGTAAAGTAAATGATGAATCCGATTTTACTTACATGGATATGATAGGTAATCAAAAAGGTAATCCTGAAATCGAGATGGAAGATAAAGAAAACGTTGAAATATTAAATAAAAAAATCAATGAATCTTTAAGCCCTCAAGAAAAAGAAGTGTATCAATTATTAATTAACAACTTTAGTTATGATGATATCGCGGCAATCACAAAGAAAACAATTCCTCAAGTTTATAATATTGTCTACCATATAAGACAAAAAATAAGAGATATAATATCTTAATTTGTTATTGCATTAGACATTTTCGTGTGCTATATTATGTTTGTACACGAAAGTGTTTTTTTTATACGAAAAAAATGAGGTGTAAGTATGGAAAAAGATATGACTAAAGAAGAAAAAAGGGAAGCTAAGTTAAAAGAAAAAGAAGAAAGACTTGCGGAAAAAGAAAAAAGTCAAAAAGTAAGAGAAGAACAAAAGGCACGTATAGCTGCTGAAAAAGAAGAAATTGAAGATAAGATCGATGATTTACTTGAAGAAAGAGACGAAGCTAGACATAACAAAGATAAGGCTCGTGCAAAAGAATTAAGTAAAAAAATTAACAAATTAAAGAATGATAGAAAAAGAGTAGGAAAAAATAATTCTTTCTTTGATGATGTCAAAGAAGAAATGAAATTAGTTCGTTGGCCTAACAAGAAAGAAATCCTTAAATATTCTATTGCATCATTATTATTTGTTGTATTCTTCGCATTATTCTTCTTTGCTATTGATTTATTATTTGCATTGATAAAGGGGTTGATTTAATTTATGGAAAAATTATGGTATGTTGTTAATACTTACTCAGGACATGAGTCTAAAGTAAAAGAAAAACTTGAAATGCGTGCAGCATCAATGGGATTTGAAGATTATATATTTAGAATTATTGTACCTGAAGAAACAGTTGTAGAAACCATGAAAGATGGTTCTAAAAAAGAAAAAAAGAAAAAGATGTTCCCTGGTTATATTTTAGTTGAGATGATCATGACTGATGAAGCTTGGTATATTGTTCGTAATACACCAGGTGTTACAGGATTTATTGGATCATCTGGTAAAGGTGCTAAACCAACAGCTTTAAAACCTCAAGAAATTGATAAAATATTAGTTGGCATGGGTATGTCACGTGTTGATGTTAACGAGGAATTAAAAGTTGGAGTCAAAGTTGATATTATTGATGGACCATTCAAAGGTATGACTGGTACAGTAGATACTATAGATGCTGAAAATAACCATTTAACTGTTCTTATTGATCTATTTGGACAAGAGACACCAGTTGAAGTAGAATTATTCCAAGTTAATTTAACAAAATAATAAATTAGACTAGTATTCTAGTCTTTTTTGTTAATTTTAAACTTATGGTTGTTTTTTGACTTACTATGTGGTAATATCTTAATTGCTAAATTATTTATTTAGTCAGTGGGAGGGAATGCGGATTAGCCCTATACCACTAAGCGAAAAAATACAGGAAGGATGTGTTTTACGTGGCAAAAGAAGTCTTTAGAAAAGTAAAATTACAAATCGAAGCTGGAAAAGCAACACCTGCTCCACCAGTTGGAACAGCAGTTGGTCCATTAGGAATTAATATCCAAGATTTTTGTCAAAAGTACAATGAAGCTACTAGAGATAAAATGGGTAATGTTATTCCAGTTGAATTAACAGTTTATACAGATAAGAGTTTCGATTTTATTTTAAAAACTCCACCTACAGCAAAGTTAATCAAACAATATGCACATATAAATAAGGCAAGTAGTAAAGGTGCTAACGAAATCGTTGCAACTTTAACTAAGGATGATGTTCGTGCAATCGCCGAGATCAAATTACCTGATTTAAATGCTTATGATGTTGATGCAGCTATGAATATAGTTGAGGGTACTGCTAGAAATATGGGTATCGCTGTTAAGGGAGTTAATGATGCTGAGTTAGCTGAACAAGCTAAAGAGGCTCAAGAAGAGGAAGCTGAAGCTGCAAAGCGTGAGGCTGAACTTCAAGCTATGGAAGAATCAGCTACTGCAACTAATGTTGAAACAGAAGTAATTACTGAAAAAGCTGATACTGAAGAAGAAGCAGAATAATTAAAATATAAATAAATATATCCGCTAATAACCACGATTGGAGGGAAATTAAATGAGAAAGTTAGGAAAGAAATATGTGGAAGCTTCAAAATTAGTAGAAGCAAATAAAGCTTATACTTTATCTGAAGCAGTTGATCTAGTTAAGAAAACTTCTATCACTAAATTTGATAGTTCAGTTGAAATAGCTATGAAACTTAACGTCGACACTAAAAAAGCTGACCAACAACTTAGAGGCTCACTTGTATTACCTAATGGTAATGGTAAGACTAAGAAAATCTTAGTTTTAGCTAAAGGTGCACAAGCTGAAGCTGCTAAAGCTGCCGGTGCTGATTATGTTGGTGAAGTTGAAATGATCGATAAAATCGCTAAAGAAAATTGGTTTGATTTTGACGTAATTATTGCAACTCCAGAAATGATGCCTTTCTTAGGAAAAATTGGTAAATTATTAGGACCTAGAGGTCTTATGCCAAACCCTAAGACTGGAACAGTTACTCCAACACCTGAACGTGCTGTTGCTGACGTTAAAAAAGGTATGATCGAATATCGTGCTGATCAATACGGAAACGTACATTGTTCAGTTGGAAAAGTTTCTTTTGACAATGACAAGTTAGTTGAAAATATCACTTTCGTTATAAACGCAATGATTAAAGCTAAACCTCAAGCTGTTAAAGGAAAATATATTCAAAATATCTCAATTTGCTCTACTATGGGTCCTGGTATTCATGTTGATGCAAATTCACTTGACATGTAATTAAATACATGTTAAATTAAGAACGAATAAAAAAACGAGTACCGAAGACAGTAGGGAATACGCAAGTATTTTAATAATCCTACCGAGGGAAGGTTTTATCTTTATGATATAAACTTTCCTTTGTGGAAAGTTTTTTTATAAAAAATTTATAGGAGGACATATATGGCAAGCGAAAAAATACTTGATTCTAAAAAAGCTACTGTTGCTGAAATATCTGATAAGTTAAAGGATTCTGAATCTGTAATTCTATTTAGATATACTAAGTCTACAGTTGGCGATATGCAAGGATTAAGAAAAGAGCTTAAGAAAGTCGACAGTGAAGTAAAAGTTTATAAGAACACTCTTGTTAAGAGAGCCTTAGATGATATGAACATTGACTTAGATAGCTATCTTGAGGGACAAAACGCTATTGTATTTGGTAAAGAATTACTTGAACCAATCAAAATCGTTTCTAAATTTGCTAAAGATCATGACAACGTTGAAATTTTAACTGGTGTTATTGATGGCAAAGCTGCTACTCTAGAAACTATTAATGACTATGCTAGTATTCCATCACGTGAAGGATTACTTACTATGTTTGCTGGTGGATTGATAGAACACGTTAAAAACCTATCTATTGCACTTAATTTATATGCCGAAAAATTAGGTGAGGAATCTAAATAATTTTAGGAAAGGAATGATTTAAATGGCAAAATTATCTACAAAAGAAATAATTGATAGTATTTCAGAAATGACTATTTTAGAAGTTAAGGATTTAGTTGACGCAATGAAGGAGACTTTTGGTGTTGATCCAAGTGCTGTAGCTGTTGCTGCTGCTCCTGCTGCTGCTGAAGCTGAAGAATCTGCTACTAAGACAGTTGTATTAAAAGACTGTGGAGCTACAAAGATTGCTGTAATTAAAGTAATTAGAGAAGCTACAGGTTTAGGCTTAGTTGAGGCTAAGGGTGTTGCTGATAAAGGCGGAAACGTTAAAGAGAATATCCCAACTGCTGATGCTGAAGCTTTAAAAGCTCAATTAGAAGAAGCTGGCGCTACTGTTGAATTAGTTTAATTCACTTTAGTACTTTAAGAAAGCTCGTGTAATAACGAGTTTTTTTATGATATAATTTAATTAGGTAGTGATAATATGAAAAAAATGACAATCTTGATGGCTATTTTTGCTTTTGTTTCGGTAGGATTATTAACAGCAATTGGTTTGGATACAAAATATAGTTTAAAGGCTTATCATACATTAGAAAATGATTTAGTTGAATCAGCCCAGATGTATATTGAAACAAACAAATTAACGGTAATGACCGGCGAATCAACCCAAGTAAGCGTTGATACTATGCTAAATGATGGTTTATTATCATCCAATAGTGTTAATGGTGATAATTGTAATGGATATGTCGTTATTAAACATGATTTAAACGGATATGACTATCTACCATATATTAAATGTAATAAATACGAAACTAATTAAAAAAATATTGACTATAAGGTAAACATTTGTTATATTACAAGTGTATTTTTGAATTGGGATCTGCAAATTTGTAGGTCCTAATTTTAAAAGGACAGTGATACACCGGGGTGTGTGTATATAGAAAGGATTATTATGAGTACTGTAAATCAATTAGTAAAACATGGAAGAGGTAATAAAGTTCGTAGACCAAAATCACCAATGTTAAACCGTGGATTCAATTCAATGAAGAGAGTTACAACTGATACTAACCATCCACAAATGCGTGGAGTTTGTACAGTAGTTGGAACTAAGACTCCAAAGAAACCAAACTCAGCATTAAGAAAATTTGCTCGTGTTAAATTATCAAATGGTCGTGAAGTAGATACTTATATTCCAGGTGAAGGACATAACTTACAAGAGCATTCAGTTGTTCTTATAAGAGGTGGACGTGTTAAAGATCTAATCGGAGTTCGTTACCACATTGTACGTGGCGCACTTGATACTCAAGGTGTTAAAGATCGTAAACAAGGTAGAAGCAAATATGGTGCTAAAAGACCTAAATAGAAATTAAAAAAAATATAAGGAGGAAATAAACATGCGTAAAAGAAAAGCTGAAAAGCGTGACGTATTACCAGACCCTATATATAAATCTAAAGTTGTTACAAGATTAATTAACACTATTATGAAAAGTGGTAAGAAAGGTACAGCTGAAAAGATTTTATACGGAGCTTTTGATATCGTAAAATCAAAAACTGGTAAAGAACCTATCGAAGTTTTCAATCAGGCTTTAGAAAATATTAGACCTGCTCTTGAAGTTAAAAATCGTCGTGTAGGTGGAGCTAACTTACAAGTGCCTATTGAAGTTAGTGACGAAAGAGGTCAAGCCTTAACATTACGTTGGTTAGTAAATTATGCTAGACTAAGAAATGGTAAGAATATGATCGAAAATTTGGCTAACGAAATCATCGATGCCTCAAATGGTGTAGGTGGAGCCGTTAAAAAACGTGAAGAAGTTCACAGAATGGCAGAAGCTAATAAAGCATATGCTCATTATAGATGGTAGGAGTTTTATATGGCAAGAGATGTTACAATTGATAAAATAAGAAATATTGGTATCATGGCACATATTGATGCTGGTAAAACTACTACAACTGAAAGAATTTTATTCTTAACAGGAATTACACATAAGATTGGCGAAACACATGATGGTGCTTCTCAAATGGATTGGATGGATCAAGAGAAGGAGAGAGGTATTACAATTACTTCTGCTGCAACTACTTGTCACTGGAAAGGTTACAGATTAAACATAATCGATACCCCAGGGCACGTAGACTTCACTATTGAAGTTCAAAGATCATTAAGAGTTCTAGATGGAGCAATAGCTTTACTAGATGCCAATGCTGGTGTAGAACCTCAAACTGAAACTGTTTGGGGACAAGCAAACGAATACAATGTACCTAGAATGGTATGTGCAAATAAGATGGGTAAAATAGGAGCCGACTTCTATATGTCTTTACAATCAGTTAAAGATAGATTAGGTGCTAATGCTGCTGCTATTGAATTACCTATTGGCTGTGAAGCAGACTTTGCTGGTGTTATTGACTTAGTTCAAATGAAGGCTTTAATGTTCTCTGGCGATGAGCAAGAAACATTAACTGAAGCTGAAATACCTGCAGATATGTTAGACAAAGCAAAAGAATATAGACAAATTTTAGTTGAAGCCGTTGCTGACTTTGATGATGATTTAATGATGAAAGTATTAGATGGAGAAGTTATTTCTGTTGACGAACTTAAAGCTGTTATCAGAAAAGCTACTTTAACTTCTAAATTCTCACCTGTATTATGTGCTGATGCTTTAGCTAATAAAGGTATAAGACCTTTATTGGATGCAGTAGTAGATTATCTACCTGCTCCAACTGATATTCCTGCCATTGAATGTGTTGATGTAAAAGGAAATGAAGTACTTAGACATCCAAGTGATGATCAACCATTTACTGCACTAGCATTCAAAATTATGACAGATCCATTTGTTGGACGTTTAGCATTCTTCAGAGTTTACTCTGGTGTGTTAACTGCTGGTTCTTATGTATTAAACTCAACTAAGGGTGAAAAAGAAAGAATTGGACGTATTCTACAAATGCATGCTAATAATCGTAAAGAGATTTCTGAAGTATATGCTGGAGAAATCGCTGCTGCTGTTGGTCTTAAAGATACAACTACTGCAGATACATTATGCGATGAGAAGCATGAAGTTATAATGAAGGGTATGGAATTCCCAGATCCAGTTATTGATATAGCTATCGAGCCAAAATCAAAAGCTGATCAAGATAAACTTGCAATTGCTTTACAAAAGCTAACAGAAGAGGATCCAACTCTAAGAGTTAAGACTGATTCTGAAACAGGACAAACTATTTTAAGTGGTATGGGTGAGTTACACCTTGATATCATTGTTGATAGATTAAAGAGAGAGTTCTCTGTTGAATGTAATAAGGGTAAACCTCAAGTTGCATATCGTGAGACTTTAACTATTCCTGCTGATTGCGAAGGAAAATATATTAAACAATCTGGTGGTCGTGGACAATACGGACATGTTATCATTAAATTTGAACCAAATCCTGGAAAAGGATATGAATTCGTTGATGGCGTTGTTGGTGGTGTTGTTCCAAGAGAATATATTCCAGTTGTTGATAAAGGTTTACAAGAAGCTTTAACTGGTGGTATTTTAGCTGGATATCCTTTAGTTGATGTCAAAGCTACACTACATGATGGTTCATACCATGAAGTAGACTCATCAGAAATGGCCTTCAAGATTGCCGCAAGTATGGCACTTAAGGTTGCTAAAGATAAATGTAAGGCTGTATTGCTAGAACCAATAATGAAGGTTGTTGTAGATGTTCCTGAAGATTACGTTGGTAATGTAATGGGAGACTTAACTAGTAGACGTGGACGTCCACTTGGACAAGAAAATCTAGGAGTTAAGACAAGAATTACTGCTATGGTACCTCTTGAGAGAATGTTCGGTTATGCAACTGATTTAAGAAGTAATACACAAGGACGTGGAGTCTTCCAAATGTTCAAAGATCATTATGAAGAAGTTCCAAAGTCTATTGCTGAAGAAATAATTAAGAAAAATTCAGCAAATTAATAAAGTACTTGATTTTACATTAAGTATTAGATAAAATAATTATGTTAATAAATAAGAAAGAAATTTAGGAGGAATTTTATTATGACAAGAGAAAAATTTGATCGTAGTAAACCACATGTTAATATAGGTACAATTGGTCACGTTGACCATGGTAAAACTACTTTAACTGCTGCTATTTCTAAGGAATTCTCTAAGAATGTTATGGGTTATGCCGACATCGATGGAGCTCCAGAAGAACAAGCTCGTGGTATTACTATTAATACTGCTCATATTGAGTATGAAACTGAAAAGAGACATTATGCACACGTTGATTGCCCAGGCCATGCCGATTATGTAAAAAACATGATCACTGGTGCTGCTCAAATGGATGGTGCTATCCTTGTAGTATCTGCTGCTGATGGATGCATGCCTCAAACTAGAGAGCATATCTTACTTGCTCGTCAAGTAGGTGTTCCTAAAATCCTTGTTTACATGAACAAGATTGACCAAGTTGATGATCCTGAGATCCTTGACTTAGTTGAAGAAGAAATTCGTGATTTATTAGACGAATATGGTTTTGATAGAAATTGTCCTATCATCAGAGGTTCTGCACTTAAGGCTCTTGAAGGAGACGCTGATGCAGTTAAATCTATCCATGATTTAATGGCTGCTGTTGATGAATACATTGACACTCCAGTTAGAGATAATGAAAAACCATTCTTAATGTCTATTGAAGATGTATTCACTATATCTGGACGTGGAACAGTTGTAACTGGCCGTGTTGAACGTGGTGTATTACATTTAAATGATGATGTTGAAATCGTTGGATTAAGACCAACTCAAAAATCAGTAGTAACTGGTATTGAGATGTTCCGTAAGACTCTTGATTTCGCAGAAGCTGGAGATAACGCTGGTGTATTACTACGTGGTATTTCTAGAGACGATGTAGAGAGAGGACAAGTTTTAGTTAAACCTGGTTCTGTTACTCCACATAAGAAATTTAAGACATCTGTATATGTATTAAATAAAGAGGAAGGTGGACGTCATACTCCATTCTTCACAAACTATCGTCCACAATTCTATTTCAGAACTACTGATGTAACTGGTGTTATCGAGTTACCTCAAGGTGTTGAAATGGTTATGCCTGGTGATAATGTTGAATTTACAGTTGAATTAATTAACCCAGTTGCACTTGAAAATGGAACACGTTTCGCTATCCGTGAAGGTGGTAGAACTGTTGGTTCAGGTGTTGTTACTGAAATTCTTGACTAATAATAGTTAAATAGAACTCACTTTATGTGAGTTTTATTTTGACTTAATATATTAGGAATAGTACAATTAAACTAGGTGTACAAATGAATAAAATAGGTGAATTATTAATTGATAATATAACTAAGAGAAATCGTATAGCAAGAATCATCGTTCTTGCCTTTGGTTGTCTAATTGTTGCACTTATTTATAATGCTTTTATGGTACCTAATAAAGTAGTATATGGAGGACTAGGTGGACTTGCAATTGTTATAAATAACCTAACAGGTATAAATACAGTTTTTTTACTTAACATATTTATTATAATTTCAATTATTGTATCTTTATTTGTTTTAGGTAAAAAGAAAACTATTTATTCCTTAACTGGATATATATTATTTGCAATCATGGTAGATATTACTCAACCAATAGCAAATTCCTTAACATTCAATTTTAATAGCTATCTATTTTCCATCTCTCTTGCAGCTTTTTTAACTGGACTAGGTGGAGGAATAATATTAAGAACAGGTTTTAACACAGGGGGATCTGATATTTTCCTTGATATCATGCAAGATGTCTTTAAAATACCATTATCAAAAGCCTCAGCCATTTTTAATGGAGTAATAATTGTCTTAGGAGCATTTTCATTTGGTATAATTAAAACTATCTATGCTATTATTTGTTTACTTATAATTAATTTTATAACCGATTATGTCTTATTAGGTTCATCAACTTCTAAAATGTGCTTTATAAATACACATTATCAAGATAAAATAGAAAAATTTTTGAAGAATGATTTAAATGTGGGTTATACTTTAATACAATCAACTAATGGAATAGGTTTTATGAAAAGAACTATTATAATGTGCATAATACCAACAAATCTTTTTTATGTATTAAAGAAAGAAATTCAAAGAATAGATTCACACGGAATATTATATTCTAACGATTGCTATACAGTTGAAGGTGGAAAAACAAATGACTTTATACCAGTTTGATATCGTAAAATAATAAATTATTAATGGATTTTAATATATTGGAATCATAAAGATGATATAATATAAGAAGGTGAAAAAGATGAATAATGAAAAAATTAAAAAAGTGATAGTTACTCAACCTAAAGTAGTCGTAGTTAAAAGTAACAATACTAATAATATAGAAGACATTGAAAATTTGGTAACAGAGAGTCAACCTCAGGAACAAAATATAGATACATTGCCATCTATGGAACCTGTAATTGAAGACAATGAGGTTTCTAATAAGAAAGAAAAAAAAGAAGAGTCAGTGGACAATTCGGATATAATTAAAATGTATGGTGAAGTATTAACTGATAAATCATTTGTTACTGATCCATCAATTGCCCGCGATCGTGAAATTAATCAAATGATTTTAGCTCTAATCACTCCAGATAAAAGTGCCCTTTTAGTTGGTAAACCTGGTATTGGTAAAACTGCCTTAGTTGAAGGGCTTGCATATCGCATTCATGAGAACAAAGTGCCAAATGCCTTATCTGGTTGGAAAATAATTAAAATTAATATCCCTGCTTTATTAGGAAAGACCGTTGTAAATGGTGTTGAAGTATCTAAATTGCAACTATTAATTCAACAACTAGATAATGTTGAGAAGACTATATTATTCATTGATGAGGTTCATCTTTTAGTAGCACATAACAATGGGAATGTTGATTTAGATTTTGCCAATATGTTAAAGCCTTATCTTGACCGTGGACGTATTTTAATGATTGGTGCTACAACCGAGCAAGAGTATCGACAATATGTTCTACGCGATAGAGCATTCGTAAGACGTTTTATTAAGATTGATATAGCTGAACTACAAGGACAAGATGTTGTTAAAGTATTATTAGGAACATATCCAAAGTTTGAACGTGAATTAGGAGTAAAAGTAAATTATACTTCATTCCAATTAGAAAAAATATTTACATGGATAGTAGATAACACTACAGAATATCTTCGTATATATGAAGTACAAAATAGATACCCAGATATATGTCTTACAATAATATCCAGCGCATTTTCCTATGCTGTATTTGAAAATTCACCAATAGTTACGCTAAAACATTTTTATTTGGCAATGAAAAATACCAGTGTAATATATGATGATGCCAAAACAAAAGCTATAAATGATTTTAAAGTAAGATTTAAAGATCAATTAATAAAAGAAGGAATTAATCCAGATTTAATCTAGGTTTCTTCCTTCTTTTTTGCATATTTTCCTTGATAGGTATCTCTTTTAACCATTTCTTTATCAATATTGTTCAAAACGATGAACTTTTTAACCAACCATTTGGGTTCAACAATATCTTCTTTTACAGGATCTCCTGTAATTCGACAAATAATAACATCTTCATCTAATAATTCCAATTGTTTAATTACTGTATCAATATATTCCTCTTCTGTTAATACATGAAAGGGCTTCTCCTTATATATAGAATATAATTTAGTATTTTTAATAATATGAAGCATATGTATCTTTATGCCATATATGTGTAGACTATTTAAATACTTAACCGTATTAAGCATGTCTTCCTGAGTTTCATTAGGTAAACCATTAATGATATGAACTATAACCTTGATATTCCTTTTTTGTAATTCTTTAAAACAATTATCAAAACATTTTAAATCATGGCCTCGATTTATATATTTTAAAGTTTTATCATTACTTGATTGAAGACCAAGCTCGATAGTTAAAAAAGTTTTCTTATTTAAATCTTCTAAATAATCATATAATTCATTAGTAAAACAATCAGGCCTTGTAGCAATTGAAATACCAATAACACCGGGTACATTTAAAAATTGTTCATAAGTTGACTTTAATTTATCTAAATCACCATAGGTATTTGAATTGGCCTGAAAATAAGCAATGTATTTTCCATTTGGCCACTTATGAAGCATTACTTCCTTAACTTTATTAAATTGAGTCATTAAGTCATCGTTTGTATTACCAGCAAAATCACCTGAACCTGATGGGGAACAATAAATGCAGCCACCTGTGCCAACTTTCCCATCTTTATTAGGACAAGTAAATCCAGGATTCAAACTAACCTTAAATACTTTACAACCAAATACTCTTTTGTAATAGCAATTTAAAGTGTAATATCTTTTATTATCTAAAGAATTCTTAAACATTTAATATCTCCATCTAACTTTATTCATCTTCAACTTGATTAATAAAACAAATTTCTTGTATAATTAATGTTGCAGATAGGATGGATAAAGTGAACAACAATATTATTATACAAGAATTAAAAGAAGAATTGAATATAAATGAAAATAGAATTAAAGCCGTTTTAGACTTATTATCCAATGGAGCTACAATTCCTTTTATTGCTAGATATCGTAAGGAAGCAACAGGTGCTCTTGATGAGAACCAAATAAAAGCTATAAATGATAAATATACTTATTACGAAAATCTTTTGAATAGAAAAGAAGAAGTAATTAGATTAATAAATGAGAAAGGTTTACTAACAAAAGAATTAGAAGATAACATTATGAACTGTAATAAATTATCTGAAGTAGAAGACCTTTATCGACCATATAAAGAGCATAAGAAGACAAAAGCTACAGAAGCTATTAAAATGGGATTAGAGCCTTTAGCTAAACAAATCATGGCTTTTCCAACAACTGGTTCCTTAGAACAAATGGCATCACATTTTAACATGGAAAGTGGCCCAGCTCTTGAAGGAGCATCTTTTATCATAGCTGAATGGTTTTCGGATAATGCTTTCTTTCGTAAAGGAATTAAAAATATTTTAATTAATCGTGCTTCTATTTGTAGTACAAAAAAGAAAAAAAGCGAAGATCCAAATGGTACTTATGAAATCTATTATGATTTCAAAGAAAGTATTAAATATGCAAAGAGTTTTCATGTCTTAGCAATTAATCGTGGAGAAAACGAAAATATTTTAAGCGTATCACTTGACTATGATAAAGATGAAATACTTAATTACATGAAACAACATATTATAAAAAATAACAGTTCTTTTGTTGTTCCCTTTGTAATAGATGCTATTAATGATTCCTTAAAGAGATTAATCATGCCATCAATTGAACGTGAAATAAGAAGAGATTTAACTGATATAGCAGATGAAAAAGCCATTGATATTTTTAAAGTAAATCTTGAGCACTTATTAATGCAAAGACCTTTAAAAGGTTATCGAGTACTTGGCTATGATCCAGCATTTAGAACAGGATGTAAATTAGCCTGTTTAGATGAGCAAGGAAATGTCTTACATATAGATGTAATATATCCAACAGCTCCTCATTTAGACATTGAAAATTCTAAAAAGAAAGTATTAGATTTAATAAATAAATATCATTTAAATTTAATAGCTATAGGAAATGGAACAGCATCACGTGAGTCAGAAGAGTTTATAGTCAATGTACTAAAAGAAACGACAGGTGTATTTTATACAATCGTATCTGAAGCTGGAGCCTCGGTTTATTCAGCATCTAAAGAAGCTCAAAGAGAGTTCCCTGATCTAGAAGTACAAGAAAGAAGTGCTATTTCCATTGGTAGAAGAGTTCAAGACCCAATGTCTGAATTAGTAAAAATAGACCCTAAATCAATTGGTATAGGTGAATATCAACATGATGTTAATCAAAAATTATTAAGCGATAATCTTGATTTCACTGTAAGTAAAGTTGTTAATGAAGTCGGAGTAAATATTAATACTTCATCTCAATTCGTCTTAAATTATGTTTCAGGTTTAACTAAAAGTATTATTGAAAAAATAATAGTCTATAAACATGACCATGTAATTAAATCACGTGATGAAATCAAGAAAATAATGCATAGTCCTAAAGCCTATGAACAATCAATTGGCTTCTTAAGAGTTATTGATGGCTCAAACATCTTAGATAAAACAGGAATCCACCCTGAAAGTTATGATATTGCAAACAATCTATTAGACTATTTAAAACTAAATATAGATAATATAAATGAAGAAAATTTCAAAAATTTACTTAAGTCAATTAATACTATGGAATTAGCAGATAAACTTAAAACCGATGAATATACCATCAAAGATATAGTAAGCGAACTATTGAATCCTGGTTTAGATCCACGTGATACAATTGATCCACCTATTTTAAGAAGTGATATTTTAAAGATTACTGACTTAAAAAAGGGTATGAAACTTAAAGGAACGGTTCGTAATGTAGCATCATTTGGAGCCTTCATTGATATTGGTCTACACGACGATGGTCTATTACATATTTCAAAAATGTCTAAAACATTTGTTAAAGATCCAACAGAAGTAGTAAGAGTTGGTGAAATACTAGATGTATATATAGATGATATTGATTTAAAAAAGAATCGTGTAAGCTTAAGTTTATTAGAAATTAACTAACATTTTTTTAAAAAAAGGTTGCAATTAAGGTATAATGTGGTATACTTTTAATTGTTCAACTTGATGCGGGTGTAGTTCAATGGTAGAATTCCAGCCTTCCAAGCTGACTACGTGAGTTCGATTCTCATCACCCGCTCCAAATAATGCCCAATTAGCTCAGCTGGTAGAGCGCGCGGCTGTTAACCGCTAGGTCGTAGGTTCGAGTCCTACATTGGGCGCCATTTGTAAATTAACTAACGAGTAATCGTTAGTTTTTTTGTATTTACACAAAAACTTAGCAATGTTATAATTCTCTATAGAATAGGTGGTGTATATATGTTTTATGGTTTCGATGTAAAAAAAGCAAAACAAGAAAAGGTCAACTTTGAAGAAGAAGCTAATAAAATAATTACCACTACTAAAGACATGGTGCGCGATTACAATGACCGTTATAATGAAAGAAATAAAATAAGAAAAGATATAAACAATCTTTTAGCAGAAATAAGCTTAGTATTAAGAAGATCTAATATAAAGATTAGTAAAAGCATTTATGAAATAAGTTTTAATGAACTAAGTAAAATAATAAATAATAATATATCATCTATTAATCATAAAGATTTGGAATACATCAAACAAAAACTTGATGCTATTAAGTCTAATGCAAAACAGATAACTTCTATTACTGATGAATTGGATAATTTTAAAATATCAGGAAATAATATGGAATCAGACTATGACGATGAATTAACTATTGATTTAAATGATTATCGTCTATCGGAAAAGAATGATTATTTTACTTTATCTCCAAATGGAGAATATTTTAATTTTGTGGTTAATAAAATATCCTTAAAAGAAGCTGTAAGACAAATATATGGTGATGTTAGTTATTTGGGAACAATTTATAAATATTCTTCCAATAAAGATATAATTGATAATAAGGCTTATGAATTTGATACTGATGCAGATGATGTAATGTCAAATGTTAAATATTTACAGGGAACATCCCTTAGATTACCGGTCCAAATTGAGATATATGAAGACACAAAACAATTAACTTAGAGCCATCTAAGTTTTTTTGACTTTCGATATAATTTGATTTTTATATGCATAAATGTTATTATATTGTCGTTCGACCTGATTGAGGAGGACCAGAAATGGAAACAAAAAAGACGTCAAGAATATCTTGGTGTCATGTCATCTGTTGCATCATAATATTAATAATATTTGTTGTAACAATTGGTATTCATATCAATGCTGCAGAAAGTAATAATGGTATTATAGCTTCTAGCAATAGTGCTAATGAGGCGATACCCCTGACAAATAATTATCAAGAATTATTAGTCAATAATACAAACTCTACAGAGGAAGACGATGAATCGCAAAATGAGGTTGAGTTAGCTGGACCTAAAGAGGAAGTAACTGTTATAAGAACGGATATTGACAGTTACATTACTACATATAACGAAGATATTAAATTACTAGCTACTGCTTTTAGTGTTAATTATGAAGATGTTGTTAAAGACCTTTATAGTAGATATGAGAGTAATAATAGTATAGGATTTGAGAAAACGAATGTTGGCTACTTATTAAATCAGTCTGGTAGTATAAAAAAATACAATACGGTGGAATATGGCTTGGTCGAATATTTCTATGATTATATAGAAAAGAACCCTAAAAAAGTAAATAACAAGTGGGTGCCATATACAGGAAAAAGTGACTATGTTGAAAAACTAATCATTTATTTTTCCACTAGAGTTTATACTAACGTTGATACAGCCCTTGCATTAAGCATTGGCGCTGCCGAATCAGGCTATTATACTTCTACATATATGTTGGCGCAAAACAATATATATGGTGGAATGTCATCATCAGGATTAATTCGTTATCGTAATATCGAATTTGGGGTGTTATCTTACGTTAAATATTTATCAAATAATTATTTTGGTAAAGGATTAAATACTATATCTGAAATAGGATATGTATATTGTCCAACAATAGATAGCAATGGTTATAAGGTTGCAAGTCCACATTGGGAGAAGTTAGTTTCTACAGCTATGAACAAATATGAGAAATATAACTTTAACGTAACGATGTCAGACTTAATATAATAGAGATACATAGGTTGTATTTCTATTTTTTTTTGCTATAATTTTTATAGGATGATGATATATGAAATTTATAGAAGATATTAATATAGATAATAAGAAAGTAATATTAAGACTAGATTTAAATGTAACTATTAATGATAATAAAATAGAAGATGATACAAAGATTAAAGAATCTCTTAAGACCATTAACTATATATTGGATCATAAATGTCATGTTCTAATCATGTCTCATTTAGGTAAGATTAAGACTAAAGAAGATGAAGAGAAGAATTCTTTAAGAATTGTTGGTGACTCATTAAGTGATTTATTAAATAAAAAAGTAAACTTTATTCCTTTTACTAGAGGTAAAGAATTAGAAGAATCTTTTATTAACAATGAAATAACCTTAATGGAAAATACCAGATTTGAAGACCTAGATTCCAAAAAAGAAAGTTCATGTGATGAAGAACTTGCAGCCTATTGGGCATCTTTAGGAGATATATTTGTAAATGATGCCTTTGGTACAACACATCGTCGTCATGCCTCTAACTATGGCATTGCTAAACACTTAGAAAGTGCCTATGGTTATTTAATTCAAAAAGAGATAATAGGACTTAATCCTATAATAAATGAAATTAATAGACCATTAACTATTATCATGGGTGGAGCTAAAGTAGACGACAAGATAGCCTTAATTAAGAAAATAATTGTTAAAACTGATTATTTGATAGTAGGTGGAGGAATTGCCAATACCTTCCTATGTGCTCAAGGTTATAATGTTGGCAAGTCTTTATACTCTAAAGAATATGTTGATGAAATCAAAGAAATTATAAAACAATATAAAGATAAGATAATTATTCCAATTGATGTCGTAGTTAATCCTGATAATACAACTATTAAAAATATAACTGATGTTAATGATAATGATAATATTTGTGATGTAGGGCCTAAAACAATTAATTTATATAACCAAGTACTATCTAAGAGTCATACTATGTTTTTAAATGGTGCTGTTGGTATATATGAAAAAGATGATTGCTCAACCGGAACAAAAGCTTTACTAGAAGTAATATCTAATAAAGATATAGTTAAAATAGCTGGAGGCGGGGATGCTTTAGCATCAATAAACAAATTCCAATATGAAAATAGATTTAATTATTTATCAACAGGTGGTGGAGCAACATTATCTTACATTGCCAATGGTTATCTAGAATGTTTTGAGGATAAGTTATGATTCTTGTATTGAATCTTAAAATGAATTTATCCAAAAATAATATAATTGAATATGAGAATATAATACATGATAAAAATGTTATAGTATTGCCTCAATATCCATACTTATTATTTTTCAGCCGAGGATCATATTCACTTGGAAGTCAAAATGTATCTAAATTTGCTAAAGGAAGTTATACAGGTGAGGTTTGTGCTAAAGGATTAAAATCCCTAGGTGTCAAATATGTTTTAGTAGGACATTCAGAAAGAAAAAAGTATTTTGGAGAAACATCAAGTGATTTTCGTATGAAGATTCAAAATGTCATTGATAATGATATGATACCTATCTATTGTATTAATGAAACTCTTGAAGAAATGAATGACGATAAGGAATTAAAGAATATTGAAAATCAATTAGAGGCTATACCAAATTATGTAAAATATATTATTGTGGCTTTTGAACCAATATGGCTTATAAATAATCCTCAAGAACAAATAGATATAGAACATTTAAATAAAGTATTTGAAAAGATTAAAACCTGGTTAATGGAAAGAAATATTAATCATGCTATTATCTATGGTGGCGGAATAAACAAAGAAAATTTAAATGAACTAAAGAATATTAACTGTATAGATGGATTTATTATGTCCACAAGTGCATTAGATGGAAATTCTTTGGAATATATTTATAATAATATTAATTAATTTGTTAATTTAAACTAAATTGATATATAATAGGCATGTTGGTGAGAAAATGAAAGAATTAAAAGTAGGAGATACATTAGAATTACATTGTTATAAACACGATGGACATATAAATACTGTATCAGAAAAAATAACAGTCCTAGATGTCTTGGATGACATGCTAGTATGTGGCGATAATAGAACCATGATAACCGAAAATGATGGAACTAAACATAAAACAAAAGAACCAGCCATTATTTTCTTTTATAAACATAAGTGGTTTAATATCTTAGCTCAATTAAAAAAACAAGGTTTATTTTATTATTGTAATATTGCTTCTCCATATTTAATAGATGATAATACTTTAAAATATATTGATTATGACTTGGATTTGAGAGTATATCCTGACTCAGGATTTAAAATATTAGATCGTAATGAATATAATTATCATAAGAAGATTATGAAATATTCAGATGAAATAGATAAAATTGTTAATGATTCACTTCAAGAATTGATTGAAATGAAGAAAAATAATGAAGGACCATTTGATAAAGAAGTAATAGAAAAATACAAAGAAATCTATTTAAACATTGAAAACATATCCTAAAACAGGCCAAATAAGCCTGTTTTTCTTATAAATAAATAAAAAAACAAATAAAATGAAACTTTTAGTTGACAAGATCAAGAATACCATTATATAATCGTAATTGTGTTTGAAAGAAGGAAGTTAATAAATCAGATATTTGCTGAATTTACAGTAAATAAACAAATTTCAAAAAAGTGTTAAAAAAAGTTGACACAAACGAAATTAACTGATATATTATTATTTGTGTTCACGAAAAACACCTTGTAATGTAAACCAAAATAAAGCATTTCAAAAAGTTAAAAAAACTTGTTGACAAGGCTCTGTTAAAATGGTATATTACTAGTGCGTTACCGAGAAATCGGCAAGGCAAAAAATGATCTTTGAAAACTAAGTAAAATGATTAAATGTCAATTAAAATTTGAGTAGCTTAGATTAAACTTAATATAATTTTTTATTGAGAGTTTGATCCTGGCTCAGGATGAACGCTGGCGGCATGCCTAAGACATGCAAGTCGTACGAGTTGGCCCACAGATTAACATTGAAGCATGAAGAGCTTGCTCTGATTGTGGATTTGTTATGACGTGGATTTTCCAACTAGTGGCAAACGGGTGAGTAACACGTGGGTTACCTGCCTCATAGATCGGGATACCAATTGGAAACGATTGTTAATACCGAATGTTATCTACGGATTAAAGGAAGCTTTTAAAGCTTCGCTATGAGATGGGCCTGCGGTGCATTAGATAGTTGGTGGGGTAATGGCCTACCAAGTCGACGATGCATAGCTGAACTGAGAGGTTGATCGGCCACATTGGGACTGATACACGGCCCAAACTCCTACGGGAGACAGCAGTTAGGAATATTCGTCAATGGGGGAAACCCTGAACGAGCAATGCCGCGTGAACGATGACGGTCCTCTGGATTGTAAAGTTCTGTTGTTTGGAAAAAATGACTATTTTAGGAAATGATAATAGTTTGATGGTACCATTCAAGAAAGCCACGACTAACTACGTGCCAGCAGTCGCGGTAATACGTAGGTGGCAAGCGTTATCCGGATTTATTGGGCGTAAAGCGTCCGCAGCCGGTTTATTAAGTGTAGAATTAAAGCCCGAGGCTCAACCTCGGATCGTTCTACAAACTGATAGGCTAGAGTGTGGTAGAGGCAAGTGGAATTTCTAGTGTAGCGGTAGAATGCGTAGATATTAGAAGGAACACCGGTGGCGAAGGCGACTTGCTAGGCCACCACTGACGGTCAGGGACGAAAGCGTGGGGAGCAAATAGGATTAGATACCCTAGTAGTCCACGCTGTAAACGATGAGTACTAAGTGTCGGGTAACCGGTGCTGAAGTTAACACATTAAGTACTCCGCCTGAGTAGTACGTTCGCAAGAATGAAACTCAAAGGAATTGACGGGCACCCGCACAAGCGGTGGAGCATGCTGTTTAATTCGTAACTACGCGAAGAACCTTACCTAGACTTGACATCCCTGGCAAAGCTATAGAAATATAGTGGAGGCTATCCGGGTGACAGGTGGTGCATGGTTGTCGTCAGCTCGTGTCGTGAGATGTTTGGTTAAGTCCAACAACGAGCGCAACCCTCGTCTTTAGTTGCTAACATTAAGTTGAGCTCTCTAAAGATACAGCCTATGTAAGTAGGAGGAAGATGGGGATGACGTCAAATCATCATGCCCCTTATGTCTAGGGCAACAGGCGTGCTACAATGACCGATACAACGAGACGCAATACGGCGACGTAAAGCAAATCTCTTAAAGTCGGCCCCAGTACGGATTAGAGTCTGCAACTCGACTCTATGAAGCTGGAATCGCTAGTAATCCCGAATCAGAATGTCGGGGTGAATACGTTCCCGGGTGTTGTACACACCGCCCGTCATGCCATGGAAGTCAGTAATACTTGAAGTCGGTAGCCTAACCCGTAAGGGAGGGGGCCGGTGAGGGTAGGATTGATGACTGGGGTAAAGTCGTAACAAGGTATCCCTACGAGAACGTGGGGATGGATCACCTCCTTTCTATGGAGTAATTTTTTAGAAAGAAACCGTAAGAACTTCGGGGTTAGAGTATTTTGTAAATACTAAAAGTTCTAAAGAAACTACTTAAATTGTAGTTGAAACATTTTACTTGGTTTTGAGAGATTATTTCTCTCAGAAATTTTGTTCTTTGAAAACTTGATAATGTAAAATAAAATTTTTTTATGAGTAATCAACATTAAGTTGTTGATACTAAGATAAAAAAACTCATCAAATAGGATTAATAAATAATTGGTGGTTAAATTAATAAGGGCGCATAGTGGATGCCTTGGCAATAGAAGTCTATGAAGGACGTGATTACCTACGATATGCATCGGGGAGCAGGAAATATGCTTTGATCCGGTGATTTCCGAATGGGGGAACCCAACTGCTTTAATAGGCAGTTATCATAAAGTGAATAAATAGCTTTATAGAAGACAACCTAGGGAACTGAAACATCTTAGTACCTAGAGGAATAGAAAGAAAAATCGATTACCTTAGTAGTGGCGAGCGAAACGGTAACAGCCCAAACCAGTCTTCGGACTGGGGTTGTAGGACACTTTACATGGAGTTACAAAATTTTAGGATAGCAGAACATTCTGGAAAGGATGATCAAAGAGGGTGATAATCCCGTAAGCGAAATCTTAAAATCTCTTAAGTGTATCCTGAGTACGACGGGACACGAGAAATCTTGTCGGAATCTACGGGGACCATCCCGTAAGGCTAAATACTCTCTATTGACCGATAGTGAACAAGTACCGTGAGGGAAAGGTGAAAAGAACCCCGGAAGGGGAGTGAAATAGATACTGAAACTATGTGCTTACAAGAAGTTCGAGCCCGTTAATGGGTGAGAGCGTGCCTTTTGCAGAATGAGCCGGCGAGTTATGGTATAATGCAAGGTTAAGTGGGAAACACGGAGCCGAAGCGAAAGCGAGTCTTAATAGGGCGATTAAGTATTATGCTATAGACCCGAAACCGAGTGATCTAGTCATGAGCAGGTTGAAGTAAGAGTGATATCTTATGGAGGACCGAACGAGGGAGCGTTGTAAAGCTCTTCGATGACTTGTGATTAGCGGAGAAATTCCAATCGAACTCGGAAATAGCTGGTTCTCCCCGAAATAGGTTTAGGCCTAGCCTCATATGTTCCTTTGTGGAGGTAGAGCACTGAATATGGAATGGCGGCGTATAGTCGTACTGACCGTAATCAAACTCCGAATGCCATAAAGTTAAGTATGGGAGTCAGTGTATGGGTGATAACGTTCATACGCGAGAGAAAAATAATTCAGATCATCAGCTAAGGTCCCAAAATACACGTTAAGTGGGAAAGGATGTGGAACCGCACGAACAGCTAGGAGGTTGGCTCAGAAGCAGCCATCCTTTAAAGAGTGCGTAATAGCTCACTAGTCGAGTGGTTCTGCGCCGAAGATGTACCGGGGCTAAACGTGTTACCGAAGCTATGAATTTACTACTT
>Ga0116179_1000293_pt1 | contig 38918 bp, 33 predicted proteins | sample AD_UKC071_MetaG_FD_89751 | JGI IMG/M metagenome (GOLD analysis project Ga0116179, IMG submission 89751) | Active sludge microbial communities of municipal wastewater-treating anaerobic digesters from USA - AD_UKC071_MetaG | ecosystem: Engineered > Bioreactor > Anaerobic > Digestate | place: USA...
CGAATTATTTCCATGAAGATATCACCTCTCGAGTAGTCTTTTCGGAGATTACTCGTCCTTGGCAGGACGGTGATATCTTCTCTTTTTGTCTGTAAAACTCCTACAATAACTTTACACTAACGCTATTGCCATAATAGTTATAAAATTACTGGAATGATAATTATAGCAGATTTGTTAACTAACAAAATCCTGGTTTTTATCCTTTTCTAACCGGGGATAAAGACAGGCGCACTCTGGAAAGTGCGCCCGGGACCAGCTATTTGTCAGGTTTTAATACTCCGGCTCAATCAAACCGTAATTCCCGTCTTTTCGTTTATATACAACATTGACCTGCTCTGTTTCAGCATTGGAGAAAACAAAAAAGCTGTGGCCCAGCAGGTTCATCTGCAGGATGGCCTCATCCACCGACATGGGCTTGATGTTGAAGCGCTTGGTCCGGACTACCTGCGGGGTTTCTTCGTCGAAGGCTACCGGAACGGCGATCTTTTGACCGTCGACAAACCTGGCGCCCCTCTTCTGCAGTTTCCCTTTGTACTTGGCGATTTGTTTCTCCAGCTTATCCACTACCAGGTCTATGGAGGTATACATATCTCCGGTTCTTTCTTCACCCCTGAGAATCATTCCGTTAATCGGAATGGTTACCTCAATGCGATGGGTATCCTTTTCCACCGTCATTGTGACCTGAGCGTCACCAAAGTTGTCAATATATTTCTCCAATTTGCTGACGCGTTTCACGACATAATCCTTCAGGGCATCCGTTACTTCAATGTTTCTGCCGCGTACTAGTACTTTCATACACATGACCCCCTTTAGAGCTCTCTTCCTTTTTTAGTATTCCCCAAATAACCAAAAAATCCTGCCTTTTCTAACCAAGTCAACAGTACTGGTCTAAAAGCAGAACCTGGCACAGAACTTTCTCAAGCGTCCACCAAACAAGAAAAACCCCAGGCAAGCTGGGGTAAATCTAGCTGCTCTATAGTTTAACCACGTTGGCCGCCTGGGGCCCACGGGCACCTTCGACGATATCGAATTCAACCTCTTGACCTTCGTTTAAGGTCTTAAAGCCTTCTTCCTGAATCGCCGAGAAGTGGACAAAAACGTCTCCACCATCCTCCCTCTCGATAAAACCGTATCCTTTTTCCTGGTTAAACCACTTAACCTTACCTAACACTTACATACCTCCTAGATAATGATGCCGTGGCGTGAACTCACGTATTGACATCTTAACACTGGTTTCTATCAATGTCAAGCTCTGGTTATAATGATTGATTTCTCCAGGAAAAAAATAGAATAGCAACGATTATAAAACTGGCCGGGCTCAAATGTCGAAAATTTTTCTTGACAAATGCTGTTTGTGCACAAGATCCTGTGGATAATGTTGATAATATTGTTTATAACTTATAAAACAGGCCTCTTATATGTGGGTAAATCATACCCGCGCCAAGAATAATGTAAATTTTTGCAAACAGCTGGCACGTTTTTTGTTGAAAATCATATAATCCTGGATCAGCCCTTAAGGCAATCCGTCCCTGTAACGCACCCGGCCCCGTCTTATTCTGTCGCCGGGAGACCCGTGGTTAAGGCCCCAGCGGCGGATTTTTCTTTTTTAAGAAAGAAAAATTTAAGAAAACAAAAAAACCCGGTTAAAGGGTTTGCGGAAAGATTGCTGTCGTTATTTAAAAAACCGGACGGAAGCAGCTGAAAGCCCGAAAACCCGGTCTGCTCCGCCCTGAAGGATAACTGCAGCAACTGCCGCCAGAGTGCTGCCGGTGGTGAAAACATCATCAATAATTAAGACCTTTCTGCCGTAAAGCCGTTCCGGATACCTAACGCTAAAGGCGCCCGCGAGGTTGGCTTCCCGGGCGGAACGGTTCAATCCCGCCTGGGAGGGGGTTTCAAAATCCTTGGACAATATCCCCCTGTCCACCGCTATTTGCAACCGGTTCCCCACCTCCCCGGCCAGCAGGGCAGCCTGGTTAAAACCCCTCTGGCGCAGTTTTTCTTTGGACAGGGGCACCGGTAGAATCAGGTCAATCCCAACCCCGGAAAAATACAGTTCGGAGCGAAAGGCCTCCACCATCAGGGAAGCCAGATGGGGGGCAAGGCTGCGCTGCCCCGCATATTTAAAGCGGTGCAGCACTTCCCTTAAAAAACCTTCGTAAGGCCCGCCTGCCCTGGCCAGAACAAAAGGCCAGTCCCGCTTCCGGCAGTCCCCGCAAAGCAGCGTGCCTGAGCTGTCCGGCTCCACCCTGCCGGCCGGCAGCCGGCCGCAGCGCTTACAACTGGTTTCCCCGCGGTAGCCCCGGAGGACGTCCCGGCACGCCCCGCAGACATCCCCCCGGGACGAGGCCCGGCCGCAGAAGGGGCACTCCGGCCTGGGCGGAAAAATCAGGTTGAGAAAATCGTTCCAGATTGAAGGCAAGAACAGCCCCTCCATAGTTTTCGGTAATGCCGGAAGGGTGATTTGTCCAAGATTATTTAACCCTACCCTGAAAGTATACATTAATCATCCTACTGATGGTGCTGCCTCAGCAGCATTGTTGTCTACCCTGAAAAATTCTCTTAAATTTTTCCGTCCTTTACGCCGGTGCCGCGCCAGCAGCAAGGTTACCTAACTGGAAGGGGAAATTTTAAGGGGTACGGCTGCTGTCTCAACCCTGTCCCCTCCCTGCTCCTGGGCTTTTTCCAGGGCCCGCTGGGCGGCTTTGAACAGGCCTTCGGCATCACCGGCGTCCTGCGGAAACTCAGCAATACCGATACTGACGGTTATCCGGGCTGAACGCCCCTCCTTTTTCAGGAAGGCATGGTCGCGCACCGCATACCGGATGTCTTCAGCCAGCTCGTGCAACCGGTTGCCCCGGGCGCCGGGAAAAAAAAGGATAAATTCGTCCCCCCCATAGCGCGCCACCAGGTCATCTCGCCGGTTTTCCTTTTCAATCAAGGAGCCCAGCTCGGCCAGCAGCCGCTCCCCGGACTTTCGCCCGTAGCTTTTATTGAATCTCTTAAAATTATCAATATCAACCAAGGCCAGGCCAGACGGGTACCCTTCCTCCCTTGAGCTGGCCAGGGCCTTCTCCACCTTTTCGTTAAAAACATCGAAGCGGAGCAATCCTGTCAGGGGGTCCCGGGCCAGGACCCGGGTCATCCTATCTTTGATGATGGTGTTTTCCACGCTAATGGCCGCCTGCCCGCACAGAATAGCTAATATATGCAGGTGCTTCTCATCAAAGGCATAGGGACGCTTGTCCCCAAGAACGACAAGCCCCAGGGCCTCCTGTCCCGCATAGAGGGGAACAACCAGGAGCGAGCGCATGACCCGGGTAAAGCCCATGTCACCCTTAACCCGGGGATCTGACCTGGAATCGTCAATAAGCTCCGGTTTGCCGCTCTCCAAAACTGTGCCTGTGAGCCCTTCCCCCAGATAAACCGCTGTGGAACGAATCTGGCTTGAGTAAGAACCGGCCGCCGCTACCGGGTAATAGGCCCCTCTTTCCCCGGACTGCAGGTAACCCGCCGCGCTGTGGAAGGGTATGGCTTTTCTGGCGCTTTTCAAGACCTGTTCCAGAACCTGGGCAGGCCCCGGGTTGCCTTCCAAAAAGCGGGCAGCTTCATAGAAGGAAGTTAACTCCTGATTGGCTACTTGAAGCTGGACATAGTAACGGAGAATAACCTGAAGCCCCAGGACGGAGACAAAAAGGACCAGGAGGCCGGTCAATCCGGTAAACTGGTAGACCATGGCGACCAACAGGCCCAGGGGTACTGTATAAAGGTAGGTCAATCCGTCCCACTTGAGGGTATCCAGCCAGGTCACCCCGGGCAAGGGGCGCCTTTTGGGAAGCAAGTAAAGATGAACCAGCAAGTGATTGATAATTATATAGGTTATGGTAAAGGCACCCAGGGGAAGCGCATTGCCAATACTGACCAGCCCTGGCTCCCCTCCGCAGGCCGAAAAGGCATGGGATGCTGCCAGCACCGCCAGAACATACTGGGAAGAGTTAAAAAGGGTTGTCCGCAGGGGATTTCCCCTGTTGACTATGCCCTGCCCCAAGAGGGTGGCAAGCCAGCCAACCCAGGCTGCCGCTGCCGGACCATGAATTAAAAAGACAGACAAGACCAGGATATAGCTGCCTGAAAGCTGCCCATGGGGAAAAGGCACCGCCAGCCACTCGGCCAGCACCCCGAGGAGGATAATCAGCAGCAGCTCACGGGCCTTGTCCAGCTCCAGTTCAGGAAACAGAAGGACTAGCTGCCAGGTAGCCAGGCCCAGTACAAGCCAGAGATAGAGGATATGGGCATTTCCCTGTTTTTCCCGCAAAGCATCCCACCTCGCATGGTTATTTCGACAAACCTTGGGATTTACCTGCGCTAAATTGAATCAGAGGGTAAAAGAAGCCGGCGTTATACAGGACCTTTCCCTCCAGTTTCCGCAAGTCTATATACAGGTAACCCGCTTCCCCTTTGGCCATACCAGTCTCCCCGGCCGGATAACCGTTCCCTGCGCCATTGGACTGGACCTTCAGGGGATAGTACCTGCTCATCACTTCCAGCAATGCCACTGTACCGTCCCTGGAACCGCTGTCCCTAACCAGTACTTCTAGCCGCGGTATATTTTGCAGCTTGCGGAAAAGTTTCCTGAAAAAACCCTCCAGCCAGGGCTCCTGGTCCTGCACGAGGAAAGCCAGCCGGACCCGGCCGGCACCGGCACCGTGCTCACTTTGCTCATTTTGGACCAGTTTCCACAGGTGATAAAGCCCCGCAACCAGCACCAGGAGCAATGAGGAAATAAGAAGACACATGAGAAACCATTCCCCTCTGGCAGAACATACTGATACTGTACCTTATGCGGGTTCTGCCCAGGGGGTGCTCAAGGACCCTTTGGCAAACCTTAAAAGATTATAAGGAGCCTGTCAACTTTTTACCAGGGAAAAAGGATAGGCTAAAGGATTGGGATAATATAATATCTCCTTCACAGCATAAAAGGGGTTTTCTAAAATTGCCGTCCCGCGCAATTCCCTAAGTACCAGAAAACCATCCCCCGGAAACAGCAAAGGTTCAAAGGGGACATCCCCATGGCTCCCTATAATAGAAAAACCGGGAGAATTTCCCGGCTTTTATCATAAGCTTGTTGTCCTTTAAAGCCCGGCATCGCGCCGTAAAGCTTCCGCCTTGTCCGTGCGCTCCCAGGGCAGGTCCAGGTCGCTCCTGCCAAAGTGACCGTATTTAGCCACCTGCTTGTAGATTGGGCGCCGCAAATCCAGGTCCCTGATGATAGCTGCCGGCCGCAGGTCGAAATGCTTGCGCACCAGTTCCACCAGGAAGCCGTTGTCCACTTTACCGGTACCGAAGGTCTCCACCCTGAGCGATACCGGGCGGGCTACGCCGATGGCGTAGGCCACCTGAAATTCGCACTTGTCGGCCAGTCCGGCGGCCACGATGTTCTTGGCCACATAACGGGCGGCATAACTGGCGGAGCGGTCCACCTTGGTGGGATCCTTTCCGGAAAAAGCCCCCCCTCCGTGACGGGCCATCCCGCCGTAGGTATCAACAATGATTTTACGGCCGGTCAGGCCGGTGTCTCCCTGGGGACCGCCAATCACAAAACGGCCGGTGGGATTCACAAAGATCCGCGTGTCCTTGTCCAGCAGTTCAGGCGGGACCACCGGCTTAATCACCTCGTCGATAACATCCCTTCTAATAATGTCCAGGGTTATTTTGGGGTGGTGCTGGGTCGAGACGACGATAGTGTCTACTCGGACCGGCCGGTCTTCTTCGTATTCCACCGTAACTTGCGTTTTCCCGTCTGGCCGGAGGTAGGGGATTACCTTGCTCTTGCGGACATCCGCCAGGCGTTTGGCCAGACGATGGGCCAGGGAAATGGGCAGGGGCATTAACTCCGGTGTTTCGTTGCTGGCGTAGCCGAACATCATCCCCTGATCGCCGGCGCCCGTCGCCTCAAGCTCATCCTCGATCTCCTGCAGCCCGCGGACCTCAATAGCCCGGTCCACCCCCATGGCAATATCACTGGACTGCTCGTCAATAGCGGTAAGCACAGCGCATGTATCACCATCAAAGCCGTACTTGGCCCGGGTGTAGCCGATATCACGGACCGTTTCCCGGACCACACTGGGAATATCCACATAACAGTTGCAGGTTATTTCACCGCTCACCAGGACCAGGCCAGTGGTAACCATGGTTTCACAGGCCACACGTGCTAACGGGTCCTTTGCGAGAATGGCATCCAGTACTGCGTCTGAGATCTGGTCGGCAATCTTGTCGGGGTGCCCTTCGGTTACGGATTCAGATGTAAAAAGCCGCCTGGTCATTAATCTTAACCTCCTTGCTGAAAGTACAAGCCAGGAACATAAAGGAAACCTCTAAACAGAGGTTTTTCAAGGGGTCTTTAGGCTCCTCTGGCCTGATTCACCAGGAATCCAGTTTATTCTAACAAAACAGCCCGATAATTGTCAATCTAAGCCGGCAAGACGCGTGATTAGAAAGGTTACCCCCTTCTCCAGTTTGTCCCTGTTCAAAAAAAATAATGCCCAGACACCACACACCCCGGGCTCCGGTGCCCGTTTGGTCTAGTCCACTTCGACCAGGACGGTATGCACCCCGACTTTCCTTACCTTTTCCCAGGGAACAATTAAATCACTGCCGGCGTTCAACAGTTTGAAATACTTCCTTTCCCCGGCCAGCACCAGGGAAAGCACCTGCCCGCTTTCCAGATCAATATATACATCCTTTACGGGCCCCAGTCTGGCCCCGTCAACGAGATTGATGATATCCCGCTGCGCCAGCTCGGAAATCCTGAACTGCAAGGCGGCCACCTCCTTTTCACCAGATTATGTGCACTCCGGGGAAAAGGTGACGGCTTTCCCTGATCCTTTAAGCGGGGCAGCTGTCAATTATTTCAATGTTTCCTCCGGGCCAGGGCCACCTCCCTGGCAGTCCTGAAAATACGCCGGGCATCCTCTCCGCACAGGGCCAGGAGAGCACCGGCATAAACAAGAATCCCGGCTGTTATGGCCAGGCCCACCTGGAGCAGCAGGCCGGCGAAGCCCTGGACCCGCGCAGCCAGCGCCCCGTTTACCGCGTAGCTGGCAATGGCCATGATCCCGGCGGAAAGCAGGATGATCAGAGTAAATTTGAAAAGCCCGCCCTCCCGCAGTCCGGGTATTTTCCTTTTTAGAAACTCCAGGAGCAGGACCAGGTAGGTCAGGTTAGCCAGGGAATTAGCCAGGGCCAGGCCGGCGTGTTGGAGATAGCGGATGAAAAACAGGCTCAGGATCAGGTTGACGGCTACCATGACCAGACCCAGCTTGACCGGCGTACGGGTGTCCTGCAAAGCGTAAAAACCCCGGGTTAAAAGGATGGCAGATGCCTGTCCCACCAGGCCCACGGCATAAAAGAAAAGGGCTGCCGCGGTCATGGCCGAGGCCACTTGATCAAAGGCTCCGCGCTCAAAAACGAGCCTTACAATGGGCCGGCTTAAAACCATCAGACCCACACTGGCCGGAATGATCCCGGCCATGACTACCTTCATGGAGGCAAGCAAAATTTTGGCCAGGTCTTCCCGGTCACCCCTGGCCGCCCAGCCGGAAAGGGTGGGGAAAACCGCCGTGCCCAGGGCCAGGACGAACAGGCTCACAGGAAACTGGATCAGCCGGTCGGCATAGCTCAGGGCGGAGATGCTGCCCTCCGGCAGCCACGAAGCCAGCACCCCGTTGATGTAGACGTTGGCCTGGTTAACAGCGACGCCAACGGCCGCAGGCAGGGCCAGGATGTAGACCTTATGCACGCCCGGGTGACGGATGTCAAGGGCCAGGCGGAACCTGAAACCGGTCTTTAGCAGGATGGGTAACTGCACAAGGGCCATGGCCGCCATGGCCAGGACGGTACCCAGGGCCAGTCCCTGAATGCCGTACCAGCTCCCGAGGGTTAAGGCTGAAATAATGATGAAGATGTTGTTTACCGAAGTGCTGAAAGCAGGCAGGCCAAAAATATTATTGGCGTTTAAAAGGTTGGTAAAAAGCGAAGCAAGCGCCGCAAAAATCATCAGCGGCAGCACAATCCGGACCAGCTCCACCGTCAAAGCCTGGATCGCCCCCTGAAAACCGGGGGCTACCAGCTTGATCAGGAGGGGGGCGCCGGCTATACCCAGGATTGACGCCGCCAGAAAAAACAGGGTGACCAGGATCAAGACCGTGTTGAATATTTTCCAGGCTTCTTTTCTTTCTCCTCTGGCGGCATACTCGCTATACACCGGGACAACCACCGTTACCAGGGCCCCGCTGACGATAGCAAAAAGCATATTGGGCATTTTCAAGGCCATCTGGTAGGCGTCAATTAAGTCACCGGCGCCGAATTGACGGGCAATCACAACGTCCCGGAGCAGCCCCAGGAACCTGGACATCAAGTTAAAAAAGGCGATCAGAAGCGTCGCCTTGAAAATAAATTTGCCGGTTGTCATGAATAATTATCAACACCGCTAAAAAATTTCCTTAAATCTTTTTATTTCTACAGAACAACCGCAATTTCCTTTTTTTTAGCTCAAACTCATTCTCTTTTCCCTCAAGTTTTGGCGGTGCCGGGCTGCAGCCCCAGGGCCTTAACGGCTTCCTTCTGAATACTTTGGACATCTTCCAGGCTGGCTGCCTCCACGTAAATCCTGAACAGGGACTCGGTACCCGAAGGCCGGATCAGCACCCAGGCGCCGCCTTCCAGCAACAACTTGACGCCGTCCAGGGTATTCCTGCCGGTTACCTTGCGCCCACCCAGGGTTCCGGGAGCAAAATCCTTCAACAGGCCCAGGACCCGTTCTTTTTCAGCGTAGGAAGTGCGCACATCCAGGCGCCGGCTATAAACCCGCCCGAATTCCCCGCCTACCCGGTCCAGCAGTTCGGTCAGGCTCGTACCGTAGACGGCCACCAGTTCCGCCGCCAGGAGGCCAGCCAGGAGTCCATCCTTCTCCGGTATATGGCCCTTAATGGACAGCCCGCCGCTCTCCTCCCCGCCCAGCACGGCCCCCTTTTCCATCAGGCACTGGCCGATATATTTAAAACCCACTGGAGTTTCATCTACTTCCAGCCCGTAGCGGTCCGCAATCATGTCCAGCTGGTGGGTGGTGGCTACGGTGCGGGCTACAGGCCCACGCATTCCCCTTGCCTTCAGCAGGTGGTAAAACAAGACGGGCAGGTACTGGTTGGGGGTGATAAATTCACCATTGGAATCAACGATGCCGAAGCGGTCGGCGTCCCCGTCCATAGCCAGACCCAGGTCCAATCCGCCCTTGACCACCATTTCCTGCAATTCCCCCAGGGACTTGGCAGTTGGTTCGGGCAGGCTGCCGCCAAAAAGAGGGTCCCTGTGGTTGTGGATGGCCTCCACCGAAGCCCCTGCCTGCTCAAACAAATTCTCCAGGTACCCGCTTCCGGCTCCAAACATGGGGTCCACCGCCACTTTCAACCCGGCTTTGCCAATGGCCTCCAGGTCTACCAGGGTTGCCAGGTGGCGGGCGTACTCCGGAAATGGATCGATGGTGGTCACGAGGCTCCCGGCTGGTGCACCCGCTGCAGGCTCCTGGGTGTCCGGCCCCTTCAGGAGGCTCTTTATTGTTTTTTCGATTTCTTCAGTGATGTGCGGCAGGGCCGGGCCAGCATATTCGGGGATGAATTTAAAGCCGTTGTATTCCGGGGGATTGTGGCTGGCCGTCAGCATTACCGCCCCCCCGGCCTTGTGGAGCCTGACCGCAAAAGCCACTACGGGTGTGGGGGTGGGTCGTCCGGTCAAAAAAACGGGGATTCCTTGTCCTGTCAGCACCCCGGTTATCACCTCAGCAAAACGCTCGGAAAGAAAGCGGTTGTCATAACCTACCACCACCCCCCTTTTCGCCAGACCGTGGCTATGTAAATACCTGGCCAGGGCCCGGGTCACCAGCCTGACATTGTCAAAGGTAAAATCTTCGGCGAGGATCCCCCGCCAGCCGTCAGTGCCAAAGGATATCTTTTTTTTCATTGCCAACCTCCCGGTAACTGGTAATGAATTCTATTTCATCATTCCCCAGCCTTTTCCTTTTTTATGTAGGCAAAACGTTCTTTCTGAAAAAGGGGGCGGCCAGCCCGCATGGGCCAGTGCTAAAATGGCGCCAAAAAATTAGCAGAATCTTGAACCCGGGCAGCTTCACCTTCACCTCTGTCAGACCGCCGGGGTTCCCGGCAGCAGCAGGGCAGGCAGGTGGTTTCAGGGATGGGCCAGCCCCCGCAGGGTATGCTCCGGACCGACATGGGTTCAGCCCTTAGTTTGCCTGGACATGCGCCAATTATACAAAGCGCGTTTAGCCCCTGCCATTAATGGCAAAAATAGGAATATGATGAAAAAGGAGGAGACTTGATGGATAAAGCAGGCATATTAAAAAAATTGGAGCAAAGGAAAAAGATGTTTGAGGATTATTTGCGAAAAAATAAAGAGCCTGCCCGTTCCCCCGGAGGGCACGGGCCGCTGGCGGCCGTTCCCAAAAAACAGGGAAAACAGTGCAGATAATAAAGCCAGGGAGCGGGTTACCGGGTGAAGGCACCCGGTAATTATTTTTAATTGGAGACCCTCAGAGTCAGGTTGTGGTTATAATAATAATCCAGGGTTCGCCGCAACCCTTCCTCTACCGTGCTACGGGGACTCCACCCCAGCACCTCCCGGGCCCTTTCGTTAGCCAGGCAGCTGTGCAGGATGTCCCCCGGTCTGGGCGGGCAGTACTCCGGTTCCAGGGAGCTGCCGGTCAGCCCCTTTAGAAGCTGAAACAGGTCTATTACCGAAAGGCTGGCCCCCGTACTGATATTGAGGACCTCGCTGTCACCCCGCTCCAGCGCAGCAAGGTTGGCGCAGGCCACGTCCCCGACGTAGACGAAATCCCTGGTCTGCCGGCCGTCGCCAAAGATCTTAACCCGCTTGTCCTTCAGCAGGCGATCGATAAAAATGGCCACCACCCCGCCCTCACCGTCGGCGTTCTGGCGGGGACCGAAAACATTGGCGTAGCGCAGGACTGTAAAGCGGACGCCATAAAGCTCTTGATAAACCCGCAGGTAATGCTCCACCGTATACTTGGATACTCCGTAAGGGGACTGGGGTACCACAGGGTGGGCCTCGTCCACGGGAAGGTAAACCGGATCTCCGTATACCGCCGCCGATGAAGCATAGATAACTTTCCCCACCCGGTAACGCCAGCAGTTCTCCAGGAGGTTGACGGCGCCAAGGACGTTTATTCTGGCATCCTGGAGGGGCTCCTGCAGGGAGCGCACAACATCCACCTGGGCGGCGTGGTGAATTACCACATCCGGCCGCTCCCGCTCAACAACCCGGCCGAAATCATCGTCTTCAATTTTCACCCGGTAAAAGTTAGCACCGGGGTTGATATTTTCAAAACGGCCCGTAGAAAGGTCGTCCACCACCGAAACGCGATAGCCTGCGGCAACAAGCATGTCTACAACGTGGGAGCCGATAAACCCGCCTCCCCCTGTGACCATAACCTTCAAAGGAACGCCCCCCAGGGAAAACACTTAAATTCAGGCAAAGTTACTTTAAAGCTACCCCTTGAAAAGTTCCTGGCAAACAGAGCGCAGGTACTCCCGGAATCCCCCGGCAAGGTCCAGCCGGTCCAGGGCAAATTCCACCGTAGCCTGAAGGTAGCCCAGCTTGTCCCCCACATCGTAGCGCTTCCCCTGGAAAGCCAGGCCGTATATGGCCTGCTCCCGGCACAATTGCCGCAGGGCGTCTGTAAGCTGAATTTCCCCGCCGGCGCCGGGTCCGGTTTCGGCCAGGATGGGAAAAATGCGCGGTTCTATTATGTAACGGCCCATGATCGCCAGGCGGGAGGGAGCGCTTTCCAGTGGGGGTTTTTCCACCAGGTCCTTAACCCTGTATACACCCTGGCTTTCTTCCACCGCATCCAGGATTCCGTACCTGTTGACATGCTCCGGGGGCACTTCCATCACGGCGATTACCGTAGACTGAACCTTTTCGTATAAATCCAGCAGCTGCTTTAAACAGGGCGTTGTACCCCGCACAAGATCATCCCCCAGGAGCACCGCAAAGGGCTCGTTCCCGATGAACTGCCTGGCACAGTAGACGGCGTGCCCGAGGCCGAGGGGTTCCTTCTGGCGGACATAATACAGGTCCGCCAGCTGGCCGATTCTCTGTACCTCTGCCAGCAACTCTAGCTTACCCTGTTCTTTTAATACTATTTCCAGTTCCACGGATTTGTCAAAATGATTTTCAATGGAGCACTTGTTCTGCCCCGTTATAATCAGAATATCCTCAATTCCCGAGTCAAGGGTCTCTTCAATTATGTATTGAATAGCCGGCTTATCCACAATGGGGAGCATCTCCTTGGGCTGGGCCTTGGTGGCCGGCAAAAAGCGCAGTCCCCGGCCTGCTGCCGGAATTACCGCCTTTCTGACTTTTTTCATCAAAAAACCTCCAATTCAATTCTTTTCTCCATCCCTCTCCGGGATTACGACAAAATGCCCTAACATGTTAACAGCGGTCCTACATACGCGAGGACCGCTGCTGTTTATTGGGCTGGGTTAAATACGGTGCCCGGCTGCCGGCCCGGGTAACCCCGATCTTGTTTGCGGCCACCAGGACAATTGTAGATAAAATCACCAGGAAAATGGCAGCCTGTTTGGTTGTCATCAGGGTCAAAACAATAGCGCTCAGGCCAAGCACAAGGCTGACCCCGTAAATACTCAAAACAGCCTGGCGGTGGCTCATTCCCATCTGGATTAGCCGGTGATGGAGGTGCTCCCGGTCCGGCTGGAAGATGGGCTTTTGCCCCAGGTAGCGCCTTAAAATGGCAAAGACCGTGTCCAGTAAGGGGATGCCCAGAATAACAATGGGTATAATCACAGATATAAAGGTAGCGCTTTTGGCCAGCCCCATAACAGACAGGACGGCAACACTGAACCCCAGAAACATGGAGCCGGTGTCCCCCAAAAAAATCTTTGCGGGATAAAAATTGTAACGCAGAAAGCCCAGTACTGCGGCCGCCAGAATCAGGGCCAGAACAACAGCCTCCCACTGGGCTGGCGAACTAACTGACTGGTACATCTCAATGCAGACTACGGCCGCCAGGGTCAGAGAGGCGATGAAGGTGATTCCGCTGGCCAGCCCGTCCAACCCGTCAATAAGGTTAACCGCATTGGTGACGGATACAATCCAGAGAACAGTTACGGGAATACTTAAATACCCCAGTAAGAGAGGTTCTTCTGATAAGGGGTTCGTTATAAAGTTCACTTCCAGGCCAAATGGTATTACAGCACAGGCGGCAACCACCTGGCCGGCCAGCTTAAGCCTGGGCGAAACCCCCCTGGTGTCGTCCAGAAAACCCAGCAGGACGATTAAAAAGCCACCTGTGAGGAGGCCCGCTACCTGTAGGGTGATTTCCTGGGTAACCAGGACAGCTGTTAGAAAACTGATAAAAATAGCTAAACCGCCCAGCCTGGGCATTACCTTGTGATGTAACTTTCTCTGGTCGGGCTTGTCCAGAGCGCCGCATTTAAAAGCCCATTTTCTGACCAGCGGGGTTAATAGCAGGGCTAACCCGAAGGCCAGCACTACAGCTATAATCGGCATCTCCACACACAACCCTCCAGAATAAGCAATTACAAACAAAAATGCTATAGCTTATTGTATCGCAGTCCGGGCTAAGGTTACAATAAGCAAAAGAAGCTTGATTCAGGCTAAATGGCTAAATATACAGCAAACAAAGCAAAATAACGCCACATTACTCCTTATAAATCGCAATTTCGTCAAATTAATTTAGATTATTCTTGAATCGCAAACATCAACTGGGCTTCGGCAGCAACCTCCTCACCCACATAAGCAGTACAGGAACTCTTTCCGACACGGCCGCGCAGCTTCATAACCTCAACTTCAATCCGCAGTTGATCACCGGGAAACACCTGCCTCCGGAATCGGGCCTTGTCGATCCCGGCAAAAAGGGCAATCTTCCCAGCAAACTCCGGCATCTTTAAAAGCGCCACTGCTCCCACCTGGGCCATGGCTTCGATGATCAATACCCCGGGCATAACCGGATAGCCCGGAAAATGCCCCTGAAAAAATGGCTCGTTAGCGCTGACGTTTTTAAGCCCCACAGCTTTGCGCCCTTCCTCCACGGAGATGATCCGGTCCACCAGTAAAAAAGGGTAGCGGTGGGGTATTATTTCCTGGATCTGATTGTTATCCAACACCCTAGCTCCTCCTTAACTTAAAATCACTTTAAAAACAGAAACTGTTTCCTCATAAATATTATAGCCTTAAATTCATAGAATAAGAAACCATTTCCAGGCCCAGAAAAAATTATCCTCCCGGCAGGGATTTACACCAGCCCCCCTGGCCACAGCAACTTCAAGTTGAAATGTAGGATAAATTGATTTATATTGTTATAAGGATGTTCTAAGGGGGACGGGCATGAGAGTAATTGACGAAAAAGGAAAGCTTTTTGGGTTGATCAACATCGTAGATCTCCTGGTGCTTTTGGCGATACTACTGGTGATCGGGGGAGCTGCCTATAAAATAAAAGGGCAGAAGGGCAGCGATGCGGTCAGGACAGTCCGGGCAACAGTGCTGGCCACCGCGCTCCGGCCGGAGATGCTTACAGGCATCAAGGTGGGTGACAGAATGGTTTCCGGTTCCAGTTTTACCGATGTGGTTATCAAAGAGATTGACATCAGGCCGGCTTACATGATTACCACAGACAGCCAGGGCCGGCGGGTGGAGGCCTATGACCCCTATCTAAAAGATTTAATTGTTGTGGTGGAGGGGAAAACAGTTATCTCCGGAGGCGTGATCAATCTCGGCGGCCAGGAAATCAGGAGCAGCAAAGATTACTATATTAAATCCCTGACTTACGACTTCAAGGGCATGATCCTGGACGTGGTCGTTGAGTAAGAGATAGCCCTGACTGATTTTAGCAAGGCATAAACCACATACCGAACCACCAGGCATGGCGCAGGAATAATCATAACAGGCAGGCTGAGGGGCCTGCATTTTTATTGGTACCGCTGGCCGGGCACCTGGCGGACTTCTTTTCTATTTATCCTTCCGGCCTACCTGGACCCGGCGGACCTTGATTAGTTCCTCCACGGTGCTGGCCCTGGCCTTCCAGGAGTGCCGCACAGCCATTTCCAGGCGCGCCGAAACTTTTCCGGGCGAATCCCCCCTTAGTTCCTCTTCCAGCTTTTGGACAAATTCCTCCGGAGTTCTGGCCAGGGCTACCATCTCCCCGAAGGCCCGCACCTCGGGAAGATCGGAAGAAACCACCGGCTTGCCGGCGGCAAGATACTCGTAAAGCTTAACTGGGTTGACCCCCCGGGTGAGTTCGTTGACCCGGAAGGGGATTACGGCCGCGTCGAACCCTTTCAGGTAAGAGGGCAGCAGCTGGTAGTCCCTGTGTCCCAGCAGGTGGATGTTGGGAAATCCCGCAAGGGTACTGGTTTCCGTATCAACCGGCCCTATTAAAACCAGTGTCCAGTCCGGGTGGGCGCGGGCTGCGGCAGCCAGTAAATCCTGATCCAGCCAGGGGCTTACCGCCCCGATGTAGCCGATCACCGGCCGGGGCAAAGGGGCCAGATCAGGGGCTACAGCCAGTCCGGGGTCCAGGGCCCTGCGAAAGTGCTCCACATCGGCCCCGTTGAGCACCACCTGGAGGTCCGGGGCCAGGTCCTTTTTCCGCAGGTAAAGCTCCCTGGCGCTGGTCAGGGATAAGCCGGCGCAGCTGAACAGCTCCTGTTCCATCCGGGCCACGGTTTCCTTGCGGATCAGCCCGGGAAAGGCTGTATGCTCGTCGGCGCAGTCGTAAACCAGGAACAGGTCCGGCTGCATTGGCAGGTCAATAGTATTGGGCAGGTAGGTCCAGCAGATGGTGGGTTCCCAGCCCAGCTGCCTGTATACCCTGCGCAAGCCCGCCCCAAGGATTCTCTGGTTGATGCGGTTGATCGAACGGTAGATATTGCCGAAGGGCAGGAATAACGGCGGCGCGTAAACCCAGATCCTTTCCTCCAGCTGGCGCAGGTGGTCAGCAGCCTGTCCCCGCAGGGAAGGGTTTTTTAAAGGGGAGAGGTAGGTAATTGGCGGGTCCACGTAAAGCACCCGGTTGCCCTGCCGGGCAAAAATAGTCATAAACTGCTGGGCCCTGGCCCACATGCCTGTCCAGCTGGCTGCTGCCAGGCAGAGAATGGTTTCTCCCTTCATGGGCGGCGCCACCCCGCCAGGCGGCGGTATAATTCCTCCGTGCGCCGCGCCATAACAGCAGCGGTAAAGTTTTCCAGCACCGCTACGCTGGCTCTTTTGGTCATTTCAGCAACCGCCTCCGGGTGGTCCAGCATCCAGATAATTCCCCTGGCCAGGGCCGTGACATTGGCCGGCGGTACCAGCAAGCCGGTCTCACCGTGCCGGACTACTTCAGGCAGGCCGCCTGCCTCCGAGGATACCACGGGCACACCAAGGGCCATGGCTTCAACAGCCGTCAGCCCGAAACCTTCCCACAGGGAAGAGATAACCAGCAGATCCAGTTCACTCATGAGAGCAGGTATATCCTCAACAAAGCCGGTAAAGATTACCTGGCCGGCAATCCCCAGTTGGGCGGCCAGTTCCTCCAGGGAAGGGCGTAGCGGCCCGTCACCGATAACCAGGAACCGAACGTCCGGGCGCTGCTGGAGCACTTCCCGGGCTGCCTCCAGAAAAAACCGGTGGCCTTTGACCGGGTGCAGGCGCGCCACGACACCCACCAGGGGAGCTGAAGCGTCCAGGCCATATTTTCTGCGGGTATTAGCGGCATTCCGGACAGGGTTGAATTCTTCCAGGACAATACCGTTGTATATTACTGTTATCTTATCCTCAGGTACTCCCTGGGAAACCAGCTTATCCTTCAACCCCTTGGAAACAGTGATAAAATGGTCCGTCAGGCTCCGGGTGAGTCTTTCCACCAGGCTGTTGCCCAGGCGGTAAAAGAATCCCGGGTAATCCATCTCCAAAAAGCTATGTACCGTAGTGATCACTTTTCTTTTGCCGGCCTGCCGGTCAGCCAGCCTGCCCAGCAGGTTGGCCCGGACGCCATGGGTATGGACCAGATCAAAGCCGTTGTTCCGGATCAGCGCCGCCAGCTTTCCAGCTACGCTAAAATCAGCTTTGTGCCGCATCGGAAGAACCAGACACCTGATCCCCGCCCTGGCAGCTATCTTCGCAAAGGGCTCATTAAAAAGACAGCAAACGGTGATCTCCACCGCTTTGGTATCCAGGGCCCCGCATAGATTTAAAATATGTCTTTCAGCGCCGCCAAACTCGCCGCCGCCGATAATATGCAGTACCTTTAAAGGTTCCACAAAGAACCGTTCTCCTTTTTATGGTCAAATATCTCACCAGAAAAGTTCCTGCTTCATCCACCGGCACCGGCCTGAGCCTGCAACCTCCAATGTCCACAGGCGTGACTTCCCGCCGAACTGGCGGTACACCTACCCAGCTAACCAGCCAGGGCCAGCAGGTTTATCGCGGCGTTCACGTCCCGGTCATGATTTGTACCACAAGCTGGACACGCCCATTCCCGAATGTGCAGCGGCAGCGTGTCAATCACATGGCCGCAGACAGAACAGGTTTGCTACTCGGATGGTACCTATTTGCAACCAGGAGTTTACTACCGTATCATTGTGTTTTGTATTCCAGCATCCGCCGGAACATTATGCCACAGTTGGACATTTTTGTCCGCGAAAAAGCTATCTGTTGTCAACCCTCCCCGGCTTAGCCTTTCTCATTTTATCAATTTACATGGTATTGCACAAGGAATTTTTGGGACTTCCCACCTGCTGGGCCTTTACAGTTAGCCAGTTTGGGAAGCCGTCGGATTTGGTGGATTTCTAAACAGCTTTGCTTTATAATATAGAAGAATTACGCAAAATAATTACCTTAAAGAATTATCTTTAAAGGAGGATTCCCTTGAACGGAGCACGGCTCTGGCAGGAAAGCTTGCTTGGACGCCTCGTTGAAGGGGCGGGACTGGCCTGGCGCCACAGCATCCTTCGCCAATGGCTCAACGGGTCTGCCCAGTACAGCCGGCAGGAGGCAGTTCGCTGCTCCCTTACGGGCAGGGTGCTAACTGCGGTGGCCGGCTTCCCTGCGCGCCTGCTGGAGCGCACGGGAGCAGCCATCCGGCGCGGTATTCCCGGCAGCCTGTTTTTAAACCTGAAGCCCCATCCCTTTCTTACTGGCAGTACGGTCCTGCGCAATGTGGCCGGAATCCGGGCAGAAACGCTGCTCTGGCTGGTCATTTCTTATATTGTTATTGATTACGCCCTGCGTAGCTCCCCGGCAACCGCTTTCCTGGCGGGCAACTGGGACGAGCTTCTGCTGGTCCTTATCTTCCTGGCCTGGCCGGTCCAGATGGCCCTGCGGGGGAAACTGACCTACCGGTTGACGCCCCTGGACTTCCCCATCTGCCTTTACATGGCCGTGGCGATCTTCCTTTTCCTGATCCGTTCACCCCATCTCGGCATTGCCATTGAGGGACTGAGGGTATATGTAGAATACATGCTCTGGTTTTTTGTCGGCAGCAACCTCCTGCTGAATAAAGGCCAGGCCAGGGCGCTGGTCAACTGGTTGGTGATCCTGGGGACGCTGGTGGCACTGCACGGCGTCTACCAGTACATCATCGGGGTACCCATTCCGGAAAACTGGGTGGACAGCGCGGAAACCGTCCGGACCAGGGTCTTCTCCATCGTGGGCAGCCCCAACGTCCTGGGCAGCTTCCTGGTTATGCTGATACCTATTACCGTGAGCCAGCTGCTCTCCGCCCGGGGCAGGACCCGAAAATACCTGTACACCCTCTGCCTGGTACCGATGGTACTGAGCCTTATCTTTACCTTCTCCCGCGGCGCCTGGCTGGCCATGGTGGGCGCCCTGACCGTTTACGGCCTCATGTACAACTGGCGGATTTTACTTGGCCTGGCCGCTGCGGCCTACATCGCCCCCAAGCTGGTCCCTACCATCGGTGCCCGCATCGGCTACATGCTTTCTCCGGCTTACCTGGTCAGCAGCACCCGGGCCGGGCGGGTGGCCCGCTGGAACATGGCCCTCAATAAGGTTAAGAATAACCCGCTGACAGGGGAAGGTTTCGGCCGTTTCGGAGGTGCCGTGGCAGACCGCCACATTCCCAGCAGCCATTACGTGGACAACTTTTACCTGAAAACAGCCGCCGAGTCCGGCCTGATCGGTATCGCCGCCCTGGTCTGGCTTCTTATAAGCGGCGTGCGCTGTGCCCTGAACACTTACAGGAGACTGACCGACCCTTACTTGAAAGGGCTGGCCGGGGGAATGATTGCCGGACTGGTGGGGGTGCTCCTGCATAACGTGGTGGAAAATATTTTCGAGGTCCCCATGATGACAACATATTTCTGGCTCCTGCTGGGCATGACTGCTGCCCTGCCCCACCTGAAGGGCCAGGAAACCCCACCGCTGGATTAAAGAATAACCGCTGCCCAGCCCAAAAACTGAAAGGCTCGCTGCTTAGTAAGAGCTAAAATACCATTAATAAAGGACGTCGCCCTGACGTCCTTTTTGTTTGCTGGACAATTTATTGGTTCGGCGGGCATGCCACCCGGCTACACCTGCAAACCTTGTACTGATACTGAACACTAACTGAACACGCAGGGGCAGCTCCTCCTACTCCGGTCTAATACTCTGCTGAACCATAGGTTCGCTCTGTTATTGCCAGACCTGAGGGGGAAGTGGCTTGCCTCTCCTGGTCCTTTGTTCCAGTTACAGTGTCCGTTCCGGTATTACTCCCTGGTGCGGTTGCAGTGTTTTTACCGTCCCCATCATCCTGTCTTTTTTGGTCATCCTTAACATCCTGGTCTATTTCATTACTTTTACTGTCTTCCTCATCTAGTTTTTCCTCATCATTATCATCATTTTTATCGTCATTTTTATCGTCTTTGTTTTTTCCACCAACAGGTTTTATAGTTACCAACCCACCCGAACCGTTTGCTTCCTGCCCAGCATCATCCTTTCCCGCCTTGGACGAAGAGCCGCTGGTTTTGCCCTGCCCGGCCTGGTTAGCGGGAGTAGCCGGGTTTTCCTGGTCCCCGTCAGACTGTGTCGCTTTCTTTTCCCCGGAGCTTTCCGTCGTGGTAGCAGTAGTTTTCTGTGGCGGGGCATACTGCCCGCTCAGGGGGGTGTTCATAACTACGGTGGAAGTGGTTACCCCGTTAAAAAGGTTGGTCACCATCTGCCTGGCTTCCGCCGGATCGACACCCCAGTAACTGCCCTCGTCAATATTCAGCGGCCGGCCGGGCAACGTCTGGCAGACAATATTGCCGTCCGCCAGCTGTTTGGCAGCTGAAGCCAAAGTCAGCATATCACTTATGCTCAAGTTAGTGTCAACATAGCGGTTGATTTCCGGAACCAGTTTGGGTAGTTTGGGAATTGTACTGGGCTGGAGCATCTCTTTGGCCAGCGCAACCAGGAACTTTTGCTGGTACTTGGTGCGGTCGATATCCCCCAGCTCATAATCCCGGAAGCGCACGTACTGCAGGGCCTTGTCGCCATCCAGCCGCTGCAGCCCCTTTTTTAAATTAATCCGGTAAATACCCCCGTCGGTTATATCCTCATGATACATATTTCTTTCCACATCGATGGTAACCCCGCCCAGGGCATCGACAATTTCTTTAAAGCCGCTGAAATTGGTAAGGACATAATGCTTAACGGGTATTCCCAGTAAATCCGAGACAACTTTCATCGTCAACTGCGGCCCGCCGTAAACCGCTGCACTGTTAATCTTGTCCCAGCCATGCTTTGGTATGTTGACCCTGGTATCCCGGGGGATGGAGAGCAAGGACATCTGCTTGCTCTTAAGGTCAACGCTGGCGAGGATAATAGTGTCTGTACGGGCCATGGTTTCGCCCCGCCGGGCATCAATCCCCAGCAACAGCACGTTGAGGCGCTCATCCTTGAAAACAGGCTGGCTCTCTTCCTCTTCCCCTGCATTTAGGATCGTGTCCGGGAAAAAGATACTCTTGGCCAGCATGCAGCCGCCGGCGATCAAGGCCAGTAAAACCAGGCAACAGAAAATGAAAGACGCCTTTCTTTTCAGCTTTCGTCTTGGAGCTCTCAAATAAATTCACCCCACCTGAGGGTATCGCCAGTTAAGACAATACCTGTCAACTACTTAGCCACCAATAATTCCGGAAAGGAAAATGATAGGAGCTTATTAATCAGGCAAGATACCGGTTTTTTTTACATTTCCTCAGAAAATACGACTGCTCCCAGGGAAAAACAGCGGCGGCTTTAAATTACTATGTAAAAATGTCCATCGGAACTAGCGAATTGTCGCTCCACCCTTGTACATAACCACAACAGAATCAAGGGCTTTTATCCCGCGACCGTCTTCCCGAGGAATGACCAACAGGTGGTTTAAAGAAATCTTGCTCCCAGCTTTGAGATCCTGCCCGGCAGTTACGTCTGGAATACCATTCCCGCTGGTGTCAACCACAACCGCCTGTCCCCGCCTGACCAGTATCTCCGAACCGGCCCGGCCCGTCAGAACCTGACCAGCCTTCATTTCGGCAACCTTCCACTGAACATACTGGTCCACATAACTCTGGGTTACCAGGGGATCTCCGCTACCCCCCGGTGTATCCTCCGCTCCGGCCAGGGCCGAGTAGCCCCAAAAAACCAGGGAAACCACGGCCGCAACAAGGACCAGCAGGGTAACTTTAGACTTCTTACTGCGCATTAAACACTCCCCCTTAAAGTTCTACACCAAAAGCTTGTTTCCTTTAAAGACAGATCCGCCGTCTTCAGCCCCGGCCAGTGTGGCCCGTTTACCTGCGGGTTCACCCGGTACAAACTCCCCTTACTTCCAGCATTTCCGCGTTTCCTGTACAGGCACTGCTCAATAAGTAAACAACCTGCCCGCAAAGAGTACCGGGCAACAACCAAATACCAGTTAACTGATTAACAGGTTGTATAGAAATAGAATTCCACTATTTATTAGACGTTTAATTTTCGAAAAAGTTCGCCAACCTGTACAGCATTTTTCAACGCCTCTTCGCGCAGGCGTCCCACCTTCTCACTGAGCCCGGCGGAAATAGCAGCCCGGTCAGCCAGGACTTCTTCAATGCGCAGGGATAATTCCTCGTAACTTAATGTTTCTACATGCAAGCCGGGGGGTTGTCCAACCGACTGCAAGAAACGGTTTACTTTGGGGTCGTAGGGAATACCAATTAAAGGCACGCCGAAAAGGGCCCCAAAAATCAGAAAATGCAGCCGCATCCCAATGGCCAGATCAAGGTTTGCCGCAACCGACAGCAGATCCATGAAGCCGGTGTAGTTGTTCAGAAGATAGGCCTTCTCCCTCATCAAATCAGCAACTTCCCGGCAGCTATCAGCATCCACTGGTCTGTGCATGGGCACCAGCAGCACCCGCCAGCCCTTTGCCACAAGGTCATCGGCCACCCTTGCCAGTACTCTTTTATAGCCGTTCAATCCTTTCCACGGCCTCACGGAAATCCCTGCCACGGGACCGCCTTTTAACCCCAGGGAGGCCAGAATTTCCCGCCCCTTGCTGGGATCGAGGAGAGCCGGGTCCAGGCCGAGCACGGGGTCTGCCGTGACGTAAACCGGCGGGCGCTTAACACCGAGGGAAACCAGTTCATCCCTGGAGTCGGGATCTCTGACGGTGACCATGTCGACCCGGTTGGCCACCAGCCGGATCAGGAACCTCCCCAGCCTGGTGCGCACAGGCCCGATACCCTGGGCATAAAAGAAAACAGGTTTCCCTAAAAACCTGGCCATAGCTACCACACCAAGGTAATAAACAATGCTTTTAGATCCGGTTGCATCCTGAAGCAGCCCCCCGCCGCCGCTGACAAGCAGGTCGGCCTTACGGAGTTCCTGGTAAACCTGGCGGATGTTGAAGCGGGAAATGGAATGAACGCCAAACTCCCGTGCCGTAAAGACCGGGTCCTTTGACAGTACGGTGATATCCAGGTCCGGGACAGTTTTTCTTAAAGCCTGGAGCATGGCATAAAGCATCGCCTCGTCACCGCTGTTATAAAAACCGTAATAACCTGAGATGACAACTTTCGGCATGGGCTTTCTCCTGTACAACCGGTTTCTTGAGCAAAGGCAAAATTCCATTAAACTAATAGAGGGGGCATTGCTGGGATTTAAAACTTGTATTTTTTTAAAACCATACAAGCGAAACAGGGCAGAACCAGCTGGCGCCTCCAGCGGGAGGGCTCCTGTAACAGGCGGGAGAGCCACTCCAGGTGCAGGCGCCGGACCCAGGCCGGGGCTCTGCGAACCCTACCTGCAATAACGTCGAAACTTCCCCCGACCCCCATGGCCACCGCTGCCCCTGTGGATTCCAGATAACGGTCAATCCAGAATTCCTGGCGCGGCGCGCCGAGGGCCACAAATATGAGATCCGGCCTGGCCTGCCGGACAGATTCAGCCACCAGGCCGGCTTCCTCATCCCGGAAATATCCATGGTGCGTGCCTGCTATCTGCAAGCCCGGGTAGGTGCAGCAGAGCTTTTCAGCTGCTTTCTCCGCCACACCCGGGGACGCACCCAAAAGGTAAACCCTCCAGCCACAGGCGGCGGCCTGCTTAACCAGGCGCTGCATCAGGTCAATGCCGGTGACCCGCTCCTTAACCGGATACCCTGCCACTCTGCAGGCCCAGACAATACCCACTCCGTCCGGCGTAACGAGATCGGACCGGTTAATCAGCCGCATCATCTCGCTTTCAAACTGGGCGCGGTACAGGTATTCGGGATTGAGGGTCAGGATCCGGTGCGGGCGCCGGCTCTTGATAAAACCTGTAACCCTTTCCACCGTCTCTTCCATCGTCAGCGCATCAATCCGGGCGCCAAGGAGCCAGGCTTCCATCAGCGTATACCCCTTAATTTCCTAATATTTTTCAACATCTTTCGATTTGCACTTTGAATATTTTATCACAATTTTGAGCGATTCTCCAGTTAGACGCAAAAAAGCCCCGCCCTGGGAATAAACGGGGCTCCAGTTTTCAGCTCTTTTTACTCCTCTTTTGGGGGACATGCAACCAGTTTTGCACCGGTTTATTCTCCTTCTCCCCGGGAAGACCACACCAGGTCAAGGGCATAAATCTTCCAGGCCCCGGCCTCGTTATACAAATAATAACGCTCGTCAACAGTGAGGCCGGCCGGGCCAGGCTTCCCCGTTTCCCCGGACAGGGCAGCGGTTACGTCGACCCTGGTCCTGTACTTTACCCGCGCCAGGTAACTGCTCTTGAATTCTACCAGGGGAGCGCCCCCCGGATGCGTCAGTTCAATTTTGCCGCCGGCCGGAACACTCTCCCAGAGCCCAAGGCCGCCGTTCTGAAAAGCCAGGGCCGCTTCACCGGTCAGGTAGTCCGGCATGGCTTCCCGGCCTGCTCCGTTCAAGGCCTTTCCGGTTAATTCTGAAAACTCCCTGACCACCGATTTCAGGACACTGTCTTCCGGCAGGTTTGCTGTGTCCTTTTCCAGAAAACGGGACAGCATCACCATTACCTCCACCCGGCTGGCCGTACCATCCGGCTCGAAGCGACCGGCTGCACGCCCGTTGACAAGGCCCAGCTTGTATGCCTTCAGCACGGATTCGTAATACCAGTCGCCTGGCCGTACATCCCCAAAGGGGTTGACGGGATCCTGGAGCATTTCATCTTCCACAGCCCGGGTGAGCATGGCTGCAATCTCCGAACGGCAGACCGGCGCCTGGGGTAAAAAATTCAAGGCCCCGTCCGGCCTGGGAACGCCGGTAACAATTCCTGCCTCGTAAAGGGCTGCCGCAGGCCCCCTGGCCCAGTCCGGAACAGCCTGCCAGTCAGTAAAGGGCGGGATTTCCTGCCCGTCCCCCAAAGACAGAGTCCTGGCCAGCAGGGCGGCAAATTCCGCCCGGTTTACCTGCTTGTCCGGCAGGGCGTAAAGCCTGTCCCCTTCGGGATAACCCTGCATAATACCCAATTGCACCATCATCGTCAGCTCAGCCGCGCCCCAGGGATGGCTCTTCAGATCCGCAAACTGGTCGCTGAAAGCCGTGGCGGTACCGGCCAGTACCGGCGGCACCGGAGCAAAAAAGATGAAAAGAGATAAGAACAGGTACAGCACCCTTTGCATTGCTTTTCCTCTCCTTAAGCGCTAAATGGTTCTTTCTTCTCCCTTTTCACCCCTGTTCCTTCCGGCAATAACTGGGCTTTGCCCCGGTCTCCCGGCAGCCCCGGCCTGCTCTCTTGCTTTCAGGAAGCCGCTTGACGGATTCTCAGGCTGCCCGAAACCTGCCCGGACAAACTTTGGCCAGATCTTTCTTAAACTATGGCTGCCCGATACCGTCAATGACAGCTGCATCTATGAATCTTTAAGGTTCATAACCCCCTCTTATTTCACATAAATCCGTACAACGGCGTTCATCCCCGGGAGGAGCCGCTGTCCCTGGTACCCGTCGATTCCGATTTTTACTGGGATGCGCTGAACCACCTTGGTAAAGCTCCCGCTGGTATTTTGCGACGGGAGCAGCGAAAAAGTGGAAACCGTAGCTTCCCCGATGGAAAGAACCCTGCCGCTGTACTTTATTCCCGGTGTACTGTCAATGGTAAACTCCACAACCTGGCCGGGTTTAACCCTGGCCAGCTCAGTCTCTTCGATATTTGCCGTAATGTACAGATTGTTGAGATCCGCCAGCATGGCCACGGGAGACCCCGGAACGCCCACTTCTCCAACATTGCCGATCTTTTTGATGACCGTGCCGCTGATGGGCGACTTGATCAGGGACAAATCCAGGTTTGCATCCGGGCTGAGGGTATAATCCACCTGCCGGGCGATCAACGCGCCCTTCTGCAGCAGATCCCCCTCCTCCACGTACATTTCCGTTATTATGCCGGATATCTGGGGGCTGACTTTTACAATTATGCCGTCCACACGGGCGTCTTCCGTATCAACAAAATGGGTATTTTTGTACCAGTAATAAAACGAGACCCCTCCCAGGGACAGCATCATAGCGGCAACTACCATATAAATAACGGCTTTATTTCTCATGTTTCCTCTCCGTTCAGCTGTGGAGGTTTAATTTTGGATAACTACTTTCATACCTTCCCTGAGGGCCTCAATACCGGTCACCGCTAGCTCTTCGCCCTCTTTTAGACCTGCCCTGACAATAACGTTCCCGCCTCCGGACTGGCCGGTCTCCACTTCCCGGCGGTGGGCGCAGCCGTCCTCAATAACCCAGACATAGCTCTTCTGATCAAGCTTGAAAACGGCAGCCGCGGGGATTACAATTCCCGCTTCAGGCCCGGCCTCCAGCAGGACTTCCGCATACATGCCCGGCTTCAGCAGGTGGCCGGGGTTTTCAATCTGGATCTTGACGGGATAGGCCCTGGTTGAAGCATTCGCAGCCAGGGCAATGTTGGAGACTCTCCCTGTAAAGGGTTCGTCCCGCACGGAACCCACCCTGACCTGCACTTCCTGGCCCACGTGAATTTTATTCACCTGGTCCTCGCTTACCCCGGCCTGGATCGCTACAGTATCCAGGTTGACAATACTGATGACGGTCTGGGCAGCATTGGCCATCTCACCGGGGTTGATGTTCCGGGCCGTGACAACCCCGCTCAGGGGCGCCCTGATGATGCTGTTGTTATAGTCGGCCCGCGCCTTTTGCAACTGCGCCTCGCACTGCCGGATTGTTTCAGGGATTGTGGCATTGACCAGAATGTCCAGGCTCTTTTTGGCGGCCTCGTAGGCGGCCTTTTCCTGGAGATATACTTTATCGTATTCCTCAAATTGTTGCTGGGACAGGGCGGATGCATCTTTAAGCTGCTTGCTCCGCAAATAATCGGCTTCGGCCAGGAGAAAACCGGCCTCTGCTTTGGCAAGGGCCAATTCAGCCTGAATTTTCTGGGCGGGAAGGTCTGAATTCCTGGCCTTGTCCAGTTGGGCCGCATACAGGTCCACCAGCGCTTCCAGGTCGGCAACATCCAGACTCACCAGCAGGTCGCCCTCTTTCACTGCGTCGCCCACGTCGACCGTAATTTCAGCTACCTTGCCAGGTGTCCGGGGTACGACATCGGCCGAATAAAGTGCTTCCAATCTGCCGCTGACCACAGCTCCGCCGGGCAGCTTTCCCATTTGTGCCGTGGCTCTACTGATCACGGCAGGTTGATCGCTGCCGGCCCCCCTGCCGCCCTGGCTGCACCCGGCCAGCACCAGGGCTGTTATTGCCAGAAGGCTTAGCAGCCCGATTTTGCACCACTTTTTCAAGCATCCCTCTCCCCTTTTACCAGCACAACCAGTTAATCAAAAATTGAACCTCCCGCGACTAAAGCCGCGAGATACTGGCTTCATAAATTCCTGCTCTCCAGGCTAAGGTAAGTCTTAAAGAAACCTAAGAAACCTCGCGAGCCAGCCCCGTAGTTTTTGCGCTCCTCCAGGCGGCCCGGTCAAGGGCCTGGCTCCGTGTTTTACATATGTATTGGAATTTGGCCCGCCTTATTCAGTACTAAAGTAAAGTAAAGTAAAGTAACCTGCATGGCAGGCCTTTGATCGAATAGGCCCCTTAAACTGGAAAAAATCCCTTTTAAACTTGTTTACATAAAAGAAGGGCGTCCCGGCCCTTCGTAAATCTCAAGCCCTTCAGGCAAAGTCCCCAGGTATTTGATCCTGCGAAAAACTACCGGCAGGATATTTTAGGTGCTGCAAGCGGGAGAAAACCGGTTTACTGGGGATGATTCCGGTTCCTGGCAGCGTTTTCTGTTTTCTCAGAACGCAGTATAGTCAACACTTTTTCATAAATCTCAATGAGCTTTTCCATGTCTTCTTCAGGAATTTGGCCGAAGTATTTTTCAGCCACCTTTCTGCGGCCTTCCAAACATCTCCTCATGACATCGGCGCCCTGTTCCGTTGCTTCCAGCCAGACCAGACGGCGGTCAGTCAGATCCCGGGTCCTTACAGCCAGACCATTGTTAACCATCCGGTTAACCAGAGCTGTGATGGCACTAAGGGAAACCCCCAGTTCTTCCGCCACCTCAGAAACTGTCATCCGGCCCCTTTCATTAATCTTCTTCAAAACAAAAAACTGGCTTCCGGTAATACCCGAAACCATTTGGTTGGCAAGTTCACTGTGCAGCGTTCTGACCAACTCCAGAAAGACTTCCTCAAGACGGGAAAAGTACTTCTCTATGTTTGATTGTCCCATCCCGGACCTCCTTGAGTATAATTCAAATCCTTAAGCACCTTAATGTTTCACATAATTAAGTATATGCCGGCCATTTAATATTGTCAAGATTTCCTCAATATTGATCCTAATCAGAAAAACACTTCAACTCATAGGTCTTGTATGCCGGGCCCTTCTCCAGGGTAATTTTAAATTCACCGTATTTAGATTTAAAATCATCTATATGCCTTTCACCGAAATTGACCATCCTGCCACTGCTGTCAAACAGGCCTATCTGAATCACCGGGTTTTTATATTCCCTTTTAAGATCTCTGTCGGACCTTTCCACTTCACCTGTTACATAGAGAAAATCGTTATATATGTTCGGGTCCCGGGTAAACCGGACATCATTGAAAGTCACTTCTACCGGAGTAATGGAGATTTCATCCTTTGCCGAAATATTGAAACTGACGTCACTGACCAGGTATTCCTGCTTTGAGTAAGACCTCAGCTTGAAGTAGGCTGACTCACCCGGTGTAATACCGGCAGGCAGATCGGTGGTCAGAGTCTCAATAACGTTCCCGGCAGGGTCGAGGATGTCCGCCTTGATTTCAACATCTGCAAAGGTTTTTTTAGACTGGTTTTTGGCTTCCCCCAGGATATAGTAACCGTATTCACTGTTTATCTTTTCATAGGAAACTATACTAAAGGGCGGCAGGTTTTCGGGCGATGTCAGAACCACTGCGCGCGCTTCCTGGTCCCACTCCACATGAAGCCCCAGCGCCTCCGAAATAACCCTGATGGGTACAAATGTCCTGTCGTTGATAATCTGGGGCGGCGTATCTGTGTAAATCTCCCTGCCGTCAAGCATGATCTTGATCGGAATCTCCTCACTGAAAGCCATACCCGCGAAAGCCAGGAGCATCCCCAGCATTACCCCAATCAAAACTTTTCGCACGGCGTAAACCTCCCGGAACTTAAATATTACGGGAATATTCCATGAAGCATTAAAAAAACCCTTTTTTCCTGGATGTTTTTTCTTAAATAACTAATAACTTAATAACTTAAATCCACCATAGGCAAAAGGAATAAGCCGGGTATTACGCCCGGCTTCCAGATTTCTGGGATGTCCTTTGTATTTTCAGATTTTATTCAGGAATAAGCTAGCTGCCGCTTCCATAGGCCCAGGGTTTTTTGAAAGCCATTTTCAGAATTTCATGCTGGCTCTCAATTTCAAGCAAGCCCTGCCTGGCCTGTTCCAGGGCCAGTTCGGCATTCAAGACATCTGTTTTGGTGGCGATTCCCACATCAAACTTGACTTTCGCCACACGCAGGTTTTCCCCGGCCAGGCGGATGCTTTCCACAATACCCGCATATTGTTCTTCCAGTTGTTTGGCCGTGTAATACATCGTCCTTAACTGCTTGGCCATCTGCTCCCTGACATCGCCGGCAGTAACTTCAGCTTTTTCCAGGTCGATCTCCTTTGCCTTATACGGCTCGCCGGCACTTGGGTTTGTAAAATCGTACAGTCTCTTGGTCAGTTTGGCCAGTTCCACAGCCTGCTCGGCGGACCACATGGTGGGGCTGGAGGTTACGATGGCATTTACTTCAACATCCAGGTCACTAACTTCCAGCGGTGACAGCTCCGGACTGTCCACCAGCACCGGCCGGTCTTGCGGCAACAGTCCAACCATCTGGTTAAATTTTTGATAAGCGTCGTCCAGGGCTTTTTGGGCTGATTCCAGGTCGGTTTTGGCACTGGCCCAGCTTGTCTCGGCCTGGATCACGCCCAGGGCGTCCACGGTCCCCGCCCTCTGTCCTGCGTAAGCTACCTGCTTGAGCCACTGTCTGTTTTCCAGAGTAAGCTCGGCCACACGTAACTTTTCCAGATTCCTTATTACTTCATAATAAGCCTGATGGACGGATAGAACTACGGCATCCTCCTTGGCCGTGTAGTTTTTTCTGGCCATATTCCGGCTGATTTCCGCCTGGGTCAGGTTTAAGAATACTGATTCCGCATTGGATGAAGGAACCGGCCCGGTGGGTATAAAATCTACTTTATCGGCCAGGTAGTCCTTCACTTCGACAGCACGCTCAAGGTCCTTTTTGGCCTTTTTCAGGGAACTGTCTGTATGAAGCGCCCTTTCCACCGCCATCTCCAGGGTAAGTTCCGGGGTTAGCGGCTCGCGGGCCGGGGCCTGGGAAGGTAACAACGCAAAAAGAAACACAAACATTGTTAAACATACCGCCAGTCGTCGCACTGCGACCTGCCTCCTCCGCTACAGCAAATTATTTTAGCTGGTTAAATCAATAAAACTGTTCAAAGTATAATTTCCCGCCCCAAAGGGTGTCAAGATAAAAATATATTAAACTGCCACCCTTCCGTAATAAGCCGGTAGTTTCGCTTTCCCTGACAGCCAGGGAGCGAGTAAACGCAGCAAGCCCGGTTCCAGACTTTTAAACTTCCTTAAAGACGGTCACTGTTTGACTGCCGGCGTCCCACTCCACCCGGGCTCCGAGAGCCTCGGCAACCCAGCGCAGGGGGAGCATCGTCCGCCCTGGTTCCGCTATTTCGGGGGCAGCATCCATTGTTACCGGCAGATTACCCGCATACATGATCTTGCTGCCGATCAGCAGTTTGAGCGTTCTGCTGCCGTCGTTGATGGTCACAATGCCTTTGTCTCCATCCCACTGAATTCCGCCGTCCCCGATACCCAGAGCCTGGACCGCGTAGCGCACCGGCAGGTAGGTACGTCCGTCCTTCAGGTAAGGGGCCACGTCCAGTTCCACTTCGACCCCGTTTAACCGGCATTTTTTCTCTCCGATTACGAACTCGGCCACAGCTTTATCTACCGGCTGCTGCTCAGGCTCATCTTCAACGGGCGGAACCGCGGCAGGCGGAGTTTCCTCAGTTGGCTTTCCGTCTTCCGACGGCGTTTCCTCGCCGGCAACCCCGGAGGAAGACCCTCCCCCGCTGACCCTGCCGGGTAAAGCTTTTCCGCCGGCAAAACCGGATTGTGACGGCGCCTCAAAGATTACCGGCACCTCTCCGTTATACCCGTCTGGCACATAAACCCGCCTGCAATAAAGATAGAAATAGCACTCCAGGCCGGGATCCGGGTTACCTGTAATCTCCATCCTGACCTCGTTGCCGCTCAGGCGGGTAAAGTTCAGCACAGGTTCGGCTCCCTGGAAAAGACCGTTTTCATTGCCTGAATAGGCCCGGGGAACTTCCACATAATTAGCCGTTCCGTAGCGCATGTAGTTGTCCGACGCCGTTACTTCATTCCACTGGGCCGTCGTCTGGGCCTCAGCGTCGGCGGTATTCTCATCCGACTTCAGCCCTGCAGTTGTCCAGATAAAATCAGAGGGGAGCCTAAATGTAACTACATCGTTTTGCTGCAGCTGGGCGGCCGTAAAACTGGCAAAAACAACACCCAGCTCATAGACCGCGCCATCCTTAACCACCGGCGCCCTGATTGCCTGGTAGGATGACCCGCCGGCCAGGGCCGGGGATGCTGCCGGCAGCAGCGCCAGCATACCAAACAACAGCACCATTAGAAAAGGAAATACCCTTCTGCCAGGTTTCACCACACACCACTCCTTTACCCTTATTTTAATTACCCTGGTTAGTTAATCTGTTTAATGTTTTACTAGATTAAGTATAGATTGCCTTTTTGTGCTTTGTCAAGGTTATTTTTGTCAACATCAATATGTACTTGAATACCCGGGCTGCCTTAGAGGCGCTAACTCTTCTTTAATTGAAGGGAAAAACCGGACTCCGTAAGGGAGCCCGGTTTTTTTTACAACTTACAGAGTATTGATTTACAGGGTATCGATGGTCACGGTCTGGGTGGCGGCATCCCACTGGACGTCAGCGCCCAGGGCCTGAGCTACCCACCGGAGCGGCAGCATGGTGCGGCCCGGGTCGACGATTTCCGGAGCAACGTCCATGGTGAACGGTACGCCGTTAATCATCATCGTGGAGCTGCCGATGACCAGCTTGACTACGCGATCGCCCTTGATAATTACAACACTTTGCTCAGCTTCATTCCACATGATGTTGGCATCCGCAACGCCCAGGGCGGTAGCAACGTACCGGACCGGGAGGTAGGTGCGGTCGTTCTTCAGGTACGGAGCAACATCAGCGGTCATTTGAACACCGTTCACAGTGTAGTTGGTGTCGCCGATTACAAATACCGCATTGGACTTGTAGGTGCTGTCGGCCGGTGTGACAACCTTGGCGTTGACAACCTTGGCTGCGGAGCCGGTCCTCGGGAAGACCTTGTGGTCGCTGTCCAGCGAGAATGCCTTTTCTCCATCAATCTCAACTACATTTACATTATTTCTGTCAAACGTGTAGTAATCGTCTACTTCATCCCGGTCGTTCACTTCGACAACGGCATCTCCCTCGATGCTCAGCTTGATGTCGCCCTCGGGAACGGTCCGGTCAACTACGTAGTTGATGTTGGACACTTTGATCTTGCTGGCTTCGCTGCTGTCGCCATCGACGTAGAACAGAACCTGGTTGTCGTCCTGGTCGCCGTCTTTGCCGGTCTTGACGCTGCCTTCGTCAACGTTGATGTCGCCTTCGATAACTTCAACCTTGGGCTTGTTGGCAAAGCGCACGCCTGCGGGCAGGTCGAGGATGACCCACTTATCCTTCTTGATTACGCCGGCTTCGCATTCAACGATGGTGATATCGCCGGCTGCGCTCACGCTACCGATTCTCACTTCCGGAACGGAAGCAGCTTCAGCCGTGACAGGGTTGATAATCTTGGCAACGGTCAGCTCGCCGCTCAGGCCGGCAGTGCCGCCCACCTTGATAACCAGATCGCCGGTCACGCCGGGCTCCAGAACAACTTCCATTTCTTTGAGCACAAGCTCGGCGGCGTCGTTGGAGGTCCCGCTGAATTCAAACTTGACAGTCTTGCCGTCGGTACCGGGGAAGCTTACCAGGTCGATGCTCAGGCCGCTGTCGCTGTCGTCATCCACTGCGCCCCAGCGGGCGTTTTCGGGCAGTTCCAGGGTCAGTGTCCGCCCATTGATAAGGCTCTCGGCAACGGCTTCCTTGATCACGATGTCGGCAATGACCTGCTCCAGCATGCCGGCGTAAATGGTGGGAACATCGCCGTCAACTTCGATGGTGGCTTCATAGGTTCCGTACACACCCACCGTCAACTGGGAGGGGGTGATGTCGCTCTTGCCGGAGACCTTGGCAACGATGTCGCCGGTCTTGGCGTCGGTTTCATCGTCCACAACAATATCAATCTTCAATTCGATGCTGGTGGCTTCGTCGGTTCCCGCGAAATTGGCCAGGTTGAAGATTAACTCGTCTTCATCAATTTCAAGGGCACCACCTCTTATTAGTTCTTCTTCAAGGGCTTTATCGCCCCAGATGGTTTGGAGGCTATTAATTTTACCCCAGACAAAACCGCTGGGCAGTCTGATTTTCAGGGATTCAGACTTGTCTTCGAAGGCCCCTGCAGTATCCTCAGTGATCCGGAAAGTAACCGAATCTCTGTCGCTGAAGGAGTCGACGCTGCTGACGCTGATGGTGATCTGCCCGCCGGATACGTAACCAACAGTTACGGAACCGTCGGCAAAACCGGAACCGCCGGGTGCGTCAAAGATCATTTCGATGGCGCCGTCAAAGCCGTCAGCCACGAAAATGTTCTTGGGGTAGATGTAGAAGTAGCAGTCATTCCCGCTGTCGGGCGTGCCGGTAACTTCAATTTTTACCTCTTTGTCGCTGATCATGGTAACTTCCAGCATGTTTTCGTCGCCGGCCAGGCCGTTGGGATCACCGGAGTATACCTTTGGAATCAGGATGTAGTTGCCGCCTTCCTGACCGTAAAGGGTGTTGCCGTTGTCAAGAATTCTTCCAGCCCAGTCATCATTGGTCATGGCTGTGTCTTTAGTGCCGGCCTTCGCCCAGACAAAGTCGCTGGGCAGGCGGAAGGTCATGGTGTCTCCTGTTTCCAGTCCGCCGGCTGTCACCTGGGCAAATACTGTTCCCAGAGCCGTGGTTTTGTCATCGTCCACGTTGGGAGCTGAAAGAACCGAGTAGCCGGTTGCTGCTCCAGCGGGGGCCGCCATGGGCACCAGCATGCAGACCAGGAAAGACAGAGTAAGTAGAATTGAAAGTGCTTTTCTTTTCAGCTTCACAAATTTCCCTCCTAAACATTATTTTTTAAAATGAACCGGTAACATTACTACCGGTGGAACCGGTAAACCTGCCTTTATCCATCCCCCCTTGTATCAATAATAAAAGTTTGCTGGCATAATTAAGCTGAAAACACTACTGGATATGGACGTGAACCTTATAATACGGAAGGTAGTCAACAAGGCCAGGAAGAACAATGCATAGGATAGCTGACTCCTGCCTAACCGTTTCAATCCTCCTCGTCTGCTACCTGATTAGTTAGACAGCCGGTTGACGCTAAAAGTTCCGTCAACAAAAATTTTTTTTGGGAATTTAAAGTCAAAAACACGCAGGGTACGTTGTTGCGAAATTTTTAAGACCGCTTTCCCTGTTATATTAAATAGATAACCCTTTCTCCCCCTCGAACACGGGAGCATCCGGATGATTCTAAATGACCCTGAAATACATATTCTTATGTCCTTTTATATCTATTTTAATCTCCTTTCATCTCCACCGCTGCCGCTTTAGTGTTAGGATGTCCAGTCTGGTAAATAATGTCATTCCTTCAGTCCTTTACGTTGGTGCCGTTTTAACGGCACGGTAGTCCAACCCATAATTATTCTTGCAAGCCGGCGAACCACGCATCAGGACACTGCTTTAATTAACCTGCCGGAGAGCTCCCAGCCGGTGACCGGGGTTGATTGCACGGTGTGGCTGCATATGATATTATCTTACATAAGCTGATTAATAGTTAACTAATGAAACTATGCTTTGCAAACCGGTTATGCTGAATAAATTGTATAAAAAAGTTGCACAGCGCCTCCCGGGGCCGGAACTTTTCCGCCCTACCTGTGTCTAATATGGTAAACGGGGGGTTCTGGTGATCAGGAGTGGCTTCCCGTGCATGATCCCAAAACACTGGTGCTAAAAGCTCAATCAAACGACCTGGGCGCCTTCGAAGAACTGGTAAACCTTTACCAGAACAAAGTTTACGGTCTCTGCCTGCACCTGACCGGAAACCCTGATGACGCCCAGGACCTGGCCCAGGAAGCTTTTATCAGGGCCTACAAAGCTCTGGGCAGATTCAGGAATGAAGCTGATTTTGGCACATGGATTCACCGGATTACGGTAAATGTGTGGTTGAATCTACAGCGCAAGAACAACGGACGCAAGCCCGTTTACCTGGATGAGCCCTATCCTTCCGATAAAAGCGGCGGCCTGCAGCGTGAGGTAGCCGCCCTGGACGGGGATCCGCTGCAGGCGCTGGAAGAAAAGGAGTTTCGCGGCCTCGTCCGCACAACTTTGCTGGGTCTCTCGGAAGAACACAGGGCCGTACTGGTGCTGCGGGAGATCGAAGGATACAGCTACGAAGAGGTATCGCGCATGCTCAACTGTTCCCTGGGGACGGTCAAATCCCGTCTCAGCAGGGCGCGGGAAGCTATGCGGCGCGAGATGACAAAAAGGTCGCGGGAAGCCGGAGAGGCTTGACCCGCAGCCGGGGAAAGCAGGTGAGACGGGATGGATTGCCGCAAGGCAGAATATTACATCAGACAACGCCTGGACCAGCTTCTTTCAGAGGAAGAAAATGCCGCGCTGGAGCAGCATCTGGCGTGCTGTGAAGCCTGCGCCGGCGAGCTTGCCCTGCAGGAGCGGCTGTCCATGACCTTGCGGGAACTGGGTAGGGAAGAAATACAGGCCCCGCCGGCTTTGAGTTCTCTAATCATGAACAATCTCAGGCCACAGCGGCGCAGCACCCTGGCCTGGCTGCCCGTAGCCTGGCGCAAGGCCGTAGCCGCAGCAGCGACCCTGCTGTTGCTGGCAAGCGGGTCGGCCGGCGTTATGAACGGGCTGAAGCTGGCCGGCAACGGAAATAACATTGTTATGGAGTCACCAACGCCAAATGTTGCCGCAGTTCCGGAACCCGGCAGCGCCGGCGGAACTACTGCTCCTGTTGACGTGGCTAGTAATGATAATGAGGCTAATCCAGGCGGAAGCGATCCTGGCAATGCCCCGGGAACCATATCACCTGAAACCGGTGAAGCGGACAAACCCGGCGGAAACCAGATCAGCAGTCCCCTTGCTGTTGCCCAAAACCATCAGCAAACAGGAAACTCCGGCAGCCCTGAGGGCGACATACCCGCCGCTGAACCGGCAGGCAACGGGACGGGAATTTCCGCCCCTGGCCCGGGGAGCGACAGGGTTCTCCTGAGTGACGAGATGAAAGTTACCAGCACGGTTCTAAAAATAACCGTCGACGACCTCACCACCGCCAGAACCAGGGCAGCTTCCCTGGCTGCGGGAGTAGGCGCCGCAACCCAGGTTTTTCCAGAACAGACCAGCGGAAAAACAGTGCTGGTAATGCGCTTCACAGTGGATTCGGACAAGGCCCCCTATTTGACGGAGGTACTGTCCGGCCTGGGGACGCCCTTCCACAGGCAGGATGAAAAACGCGACCTCCTGCCCCTTTACAACGAAACAAAGGTCCAGTACAACGAACTTCTGGAGCGCAGGGACGCAGCTACAGACAGCGGGGAACGGCGTCAGCTGGAAATTCAGGCCGCTTCCTATAAACAGCTGCTGGATGCCTGGGAAGAGGAGGCAGGCAAGCAAGTAATCAACCTCTGGCTGGAGAACAAATAGTAAGGATAATGAATGTAAGAATCATGAAAGAAGAAATAACCACGGAACCGGCTGAAACAGCCGGTTTTCCTCTTTTCAGGCGCTGGAAGACAGTTTTCTCTCACCTCTGCTTGCCTGGTTGAAAGGCCGGGGCTAAGGCAAATCATATCTCATTCAAATCATATCTCATGTTACTGCAGGTGACAGCAGGTGACAGGGGACGTTTCTCCCGTCACCCTCCAGCACCTTTCCTGCCCGGCGGGAAGCGGGTAATAGAAAAAACGGTTGATTTGGGGGCCATTTTTAAAGGCCCTGGAAACTCCCACATTTACCGGATGCAGGTAACTATTGTCCGGTCAGGCCCGTATGTTATAATATACCAGGGCTCCTGCAAAGGTACTTGGGTTTAAATCTTGATGTCTAAACAGGGAGGTGAAAATCTATTAATTAAACTAAGAAAGTTAGTGTAAAGCCCCCCTTGAATTAATCGTTTTCTTATAGTTTAATGATTGTTTAATTAAGATTAGGAAGGTGAAGGACAGTGAAAAACATTAAAACAGCCCTCCTCCTGGGAGTTTTCCTGGCTCTTCTCTTTACAGGCCAGCAGGCCTGGGCGGCATCCGGCACCCTGTGGCAAATACCCGGCAGCCTTTCCCTTGATGAAGCAGGATTCAGGCTCGAAGCACCCGCCAACATCAGTGACAGGGCTGTCAAGGTTTCGGTGGAAACTCTGGATTCCAGCAAAATTCCTCCCACAGACGACTATTTTATAACCCGTGCCGTCAGCATTGAAATGGTCAACGTGGACAGGGTTAACCTGAACTGGCTTTCCAAACCGGTGCGTCTGGTTTTCTCCTTTGACGGGATCGACCATAAAAGAGCAAGCCAGTTAAATATGGGCCTGTCCATGGGCTACTTCAGAATAGGTTATTGCGCTCCCGGAGAAAGCAACTGGGTGGAACTGCCTTCCCAGGTTTTCTGGAACGGCATCAAGGGGGTCGTGGAAGCGGAGGCCAGGCAAGGGACGGGCCGCTACGCGCTTTTGTGGTCTTATCAGCCCGGCGCGCAACTGAGTCCCATTGCCAAAGGTATCCGCCTGATGGTTAATAACACAGTCGTCCAGTCCGAACCACCCCCATATATCAACGGCGGCCGGACCATGGTGCCGCTGCGGGTAGTCGCTGAAAACCTGGGCGCCCGTGTGGAATGGGTCGCCGCGGAAAACCGGATCGATCTGGTCAGAAATGTTGATAAAATCCAGCTCTGGATCGGTAAGCAGGTTGCCCTGGTCAACGGCAAGAGTTTGCTTCTGGACGTACCGCCGGAAATCAAGGGCGAGCGCACCTTTGTGCCCCTCCGATTTGTGGCCGAGGCGCTGGGCGCAAAAGTATCCTGGGATGAAGTGACCCAAACCGCCGGGGTAATCCGCTACTAAACCGGGTATTCTGCTGCTGAATATGACCGGCTATTTTACTCCGGCAGTTCTGTACGGCGCCGGCTTACCACGCCGGCGCCGGCCGTTGTTGTCAAATCAGACTTCTCTACTATCTCTGCCCCCTCTACTATCTCTGCCGCCCCCTTATCTATGGACACAGCCACATAATAATTTCCGCAATAATTCAGTAGCCGCTCCAGGACCAGGACCATCTCACCGGCGGTAAATGGATCCGACGGCGCGAATGTACCGTCCGGCCTTCCCCGCAAAAGCCCCAGGGCCGTGGCTTCCGCCACAGCCGGAGCGGCCCAGGCCGGTATATCCGCATCATCCAGGTAAGGCTCCACCCCGGCGGCCTGGGGGGCCGGAATCCCCAGATCCCGCAGGACGGCGCTTAGAATAACCGCAGCCTGAGCCCGGTTGAGTCTGCCGCCGGGAACAAAGCTGCCGTCGCTGTCCCCCTTGCAGATACCCCTCGCCTGGGCCTCTGCCACAGCCTGGCGGTATTCCCCCGGAA
>Ga0116179_1000303_pt1 | contig 38320 bp, 36 predicted proteins | sample AD_UKC071_MetaG_FD_89751 | JGI IMG/M metagenome (GOLD analysis project Ga0116179, IMG submission 89751) | Active sludge microbial communities of municipal wastewater-treating anaerobic digesters from USA - AD_UKC071_MetaG | ecosystem: Engineered > Bioreactor > Anaerobic > Digestate | place: USA...
CGCGGGCACCAGGCGGTGCATCAGGGGCTCCTTCGCGCCCAGCAGGTGCGCGTGGCGCATGGCGCGGCGCATGATCCGGCGCAGGACATAGCCGCGCCCTTCGTTGCTGGGCAGGACGCCGTCGGCCAGCAGGAAGCTGGTGGAGCGCAGGTGATCGGCGATCACGCGGTGGCTGGCGCGGCTCTCGCCCTCCGCCTTCACGCCGGTCAGCCCTTCGGACGCGGCGATCAGCGCGCGGAAGGTGTCAGTGTCGTAATTGTCATGCTGGCCCTGCAGCACGGCGGCGATGCGTTCCAGCCCCATGCCGGTGTCGATGCTGGGCCGGGGCAGTTCGGAGACGATCTCGCCCGCTGCCTGCTCATACTGCATGAACACCAGGTTCCAGATCTCGATGAAGCGGTCGCCGTCTTCTTCCGGCGATCCCGGCGGGCCGCCCCAGATATGGTCGCCGTGGTCAAAGAAGATTTCCGAGCAGGGGCCGCACGGGCCATCATCGCCCATCGCCCAGAAATTGTCCTTGGTGGCAATCCGGATGATCCGCTCTTCCGGCAGGCCCGCGATCTTCTTCCACAGCTCGGCCGCCTCGTCGTCGGTGTGGTAGACGGTGGCGAGCAGCTTTTCCTTGGGCAGGCCCCATTCGCGGGTCAGCAGGGTCCAGGCGTGGGTGATCGCCTGTTCCTTGAAATAGTCGCCAAAGCTGAAATTGCCCAGCATCTCGAAGAAGGTGTGATGCCGTGCGGTGTAGCCGACATTGTCCAGATCGTTGTGCTTGCCCCCGGCCCGCACGCACTTCTGCGAAGAGGTCGCCCGCGGCGTCGCGCGTGTCTCAAGCCCCGTGAACACGTTCTTGAACGGCACCATCCCGGCGTTGGTAAACATCAGGGTGGGATCGTTGAAGGGCACCAGCGGCGCGGACTGCACCACCTCGTGCCCGTTCGAGCCGAAGTATTCGAGGAAGGAGCGGCGGATGTCGTTCGTCGAGGTCATAATGCCCCGCCGATAGGACAGTGGCCGATTTGCGGCAAGCGGGAAGGAGTTAACGCGGGCCTTCCTGCCCTTTTAACCGTGCCCCGCCGTGACGATCCACGCGGCGGCGGGCAGCGCCACCAGATCGCCGCTGCGGTGATCCTCCAGCCATTCGCGAATCCGCGCCTCGGCAGAAGCGAGTGCCTCGCCCTCCAGCGCGCGCAGTGCCTGGGCGGCGGGGCCGATCCGGCGAAACAGGCCCAGCGCGTCTTCGACCGGATCCTCGCCCTTGCCGGCGATATAGGCAAAGTCGACCGGCTCGAACCCCGGCCCCAGCCAGCCCGCGCCTGAAAGGATGCCTTCCACGTACTGTGGATCGGCAAAGGCGAACGGGCCGGGTGCGGTGGGATCGGTCGGGGGCGGCAATTGCAGCAGCTTGGCAAGGTCGGATGCCCAGGGGTTTTCCTGCGGGCTGCGGAAGCACGAGAAGATCAGTTCCGCTTCCGGCGCCGCGATCTTCAGCAGGTTGGCAAAGGCCGCCACGGGAGCATCGAAGAACATCACCCCATGGCGCGATACCAGCACTTCTGGTGCAAAGCCCGGTTCCTGCCAGGTCGCCGCATCGGCCTCGATGAAACGGACGTTGCCCAGCTGCTCGCTGCGCTGGCCCGCCGCTGCGACCAGCTGCGCCGAGATGTCGACGCCCAGGACCTGCGCATGAGGACGGTTGCGCGCGATCGCCAGCGACAGCTCCCCCGCACCGCAGCCGATGTCGAGCACGTGATTGCCCTCGCGCTCGGCAATCCGCTCCAGCAGCCGCTGGGTCAGCCCCGCAAAACTACGGTCGGTGAGGTGATAGCTCTCCGCCCAGCTGCGCCCGACCTGCGCGCGCCAATCCATGCCTGTGGTCATGCGCGGCAGGCTATGCCCGCCGCCGTTGCACCACAAGCAACAATTGCATCCCATATTTCACTTGCGACTCAGCCCCGGCAGGCAGACCCTCTGCCCCAAGTCCTTGCGCGTCGGCGTGCAAGATTCCAGCGCCCGGCGCGCCTTCGCAAGAGAGGAGGCGGCGATGGGCAATATCAACCCCGCGAATGGAACCGGCACCGGCAGAGCAGTCACCCGTGCGGTCGCGCTGGTCGGGCCGGCGGGCACGGGCAAGACCAGCCTTGCCGAGGCGCTGCTGTTCGCCAGCGGCGCGATCAACCGGCAGGGGAGCATCGAAGCGGGCAGCACCGTTGGCGATGCCAGCCCCGAAGCGCGGGCGCGTGGCGGATCGACCGAGCTGAACCTGATGCACTTCGACTACATGGGCGATCGCTTTGCCCTGATCGACACGCCCGGCGGCGCGGGTTTCGCGACCGACGGCCTCGCCGCCCTGCAGTCGGCCGACCTGGCGCTGGTGGTGATCGATCCCGCGCCCGAACGCGCCGCCCTGGCCGAACCGGTGCTGCGGCGGCTCGACGAACTGGGGCTGCCCCACGTCATCGTCATCAACAAGATCGAGCATGCCCGGGCAGGCACGGTCCACGCGCTGATCGAGCAGCTTCAGCCGATGAGCCGCGAACCGCTGGCCCTGCGCCAAATTCCGATCCGCGAGGGCGATGCGGTGGTCGGCTACGTCGATCTCGCGCTGGAACGCGCCTACCGCTACCGCCCGGGCAAGGAAAGCGAACGGGTCGCAATCCCGGGAGACATTGCCGCGCTGGAACAGCGGGACCGCTCGCACCTGCTCGAAACGCTGGCCGATTTCGACGATGCGCTGATGGAAGCCCTGCTGATGGACGAGGCGCCGGACCAGACGACCATCATGGCCGATCTTGCCACCGATACCCAGGGCAACAAGGTGGTGCCAGTAGTGCTGTGTTCGGCGCTGGGCGACGGCGGGGTGCACCGCCTGCTCAAGCTGCTGCGCCATGAAGCGCCCTCGCCCGATGCTGCCGCCGCCAGGATCGGGCTGCGCGAGGGCGGCGGCTTCCACGTGTTCAAGATCGCCAATGGCGGCGCGATGGGGCGCCTTGCGCTCGGCCGGGTGCTGGGCGCGCCGCTGACCGAAGGCGACGAACTGGAAGTCGGCGGCACCCCCGAACGCAGCGGTTCGCTGTTCCTCGTCCAGGGCGAAAGGACCGCCAAGCAGCAAACCGCGCAGGTCGGAGACGTGGTCGCGGTTGCCAAGCTGGAAGGGGCGCGCTGCGGCATGGTCCTGCCCCGCAAGGGCGCGCGCTGCGGCGCTGGCGCCGCCCCGGCCTTTCCGCCGCGCAACGCCGCGATCGCCATCACCACCCGCGATCGCAAGGACGACGTGAAGCTGTCAACCGCGCTCCACCGCCTGTGCGAAGAGGATCCGGCGCTCGAATGGTCGCAGGATGACGGGACGCACGAGACCCTGCTGCGCGGGATCAACGAGGATCACCTCGCCGTGGTGCTGGGGCGATTGCAGCGGCGCTACGGGGTCGCGGTCGAAACCAGGCCGCCCCGGGTCGCCTACCGCGAATCGATCCGCAAGCCCGCCGCAACGCGCGGGCGGCACAAGAAGCAGTCTGGCGGGCACGGCCAGTACGGTGATTGCTCGATCGAGATCCGCCCGCTGGAACGCGGTGCCGGCTTCGCGTTCGAGGACCGGATTACCGGCGGCGCCATCCCCCGGCAGTACATCCCCGCAGTCGAGGCGGGGGTGCGCGATGCGATGGAACGGGGGCCGCTGGGCTTTCCCGTGGTCGACGTCGCCGTGACGTTGGTGGACGGCTCGTTCCACGCGGTTGACAGTTCGGAACTCGCTTTCAAGATCGCCGGGCGCATGGCCATGGCCGACGCGCTGGAGCAGGCCGCGCCTTATCTGCTCGAGCCGATCGTGCGGGTGGCGGTGGACACACCAGGCGGCATCGGGTCAAAAGCGGGATCGGTGCTTTCGGCCCGGCGCGGGCAGATCCTCGGCCTGTCGCCCCATCCGGAATGGGAGCGCTGGGAGCGCGTCGAGGCGCAATTGCCGGAAAGCGCGCTGCACGGGCTCGATGCGGAACTGCGCTCGCTGAGCCAGGGCCTGGCGGGATACATCGCCGGGTTCGACCATCTGGCCGAGCTAGCCGGAAAGCACGCGGACGAGGTGGTCAAGGCCCGCGCCGCCGAGGCGCATTGAGGCGGCGCGGGCGGCCGTGTTGCCGCGCCGCCCGCACTGCCCCGCTCAGGGAATGACGCGGATCTCCCGGCGCCAGTCGGCCGATGCGCTGAGCGTGCACGAGCTGCCGAACAGCGTGACCGCGACGGTCCCGCCGGCGTTGGCGCCCCGCGTCGAACCGTCGCCGCCACCCCAAAGGAACGGGATGTAGAGCTGAGACCATGCTCCGCCGGTTCCGGCGCGGACCGTCCAGTCGATCGGCCGCATCGCCGCGTTGGTCAAAGCGAGGCGAACCGGCTCGCCGGGCTCGAACCCGACCGCCCGCAATTGCATGATCCTACCGTTGCCGGTGATCGAAAGGCGGCAGGCACCATCACGGTCACTGCCCAGAACCGGCCATCCGTCGGTGATCCGGCGATCGGCCCCGGCGGACGGCGCGCCAAGCAGCAGGACAGCGATGGCGCTGACCACGCTGAGGGCCGGGACAACCTGGCACTTGGACATCGGCATCTCCATCAGGACCTGCCCGAAACCCTAGCCCCCCCATCCGGGTTGCGCCTGCCCGGAATTTGCCCTGCCCCGCAGCGGGACAGGAGCAAATCAACCGCTGCGCCTACTGCATCGACGGCGCGGGCTGCGGCGCGGCTGTGGCTTCCGCCGCAGGTGCCGCGACCGGGGTCGGAGCAATCTTGCCCGCAGCTTCGACGCCGATGGTCTTGGCGACATCGTCGCGGACCTTGTCGTTGTGGGCCTGGACGGTGGAGATCACCTTGTCCTTCTTGTCGAGCAACTGGGCTTCACCCTCCGCACCGTTCGGGACGAGCTTGACCGAAAGCGGCGTGGGCGAGAGGAAGTTGGTCGACCCGTTGCTGCCATCGACGACCCCGCCGACGAGGCCGCCGAGCAGGATGTTGCCTGCCGCCGCGCCGCCGGTCTTGCTCTGGACCAGGACGTAGACCGGCTTGTAGCCCTCGCGGGTGATGTCGGCGCGGGTGTCGTGGCGGCGCTTGAGGCTGATTTCGCAGGGCGAGACGCAGGTCGAACCGTTGGTGAACTTCACCGTGGCGCCCGATGGGTCGGTCTTGACCTTGTAGTCCTGGCTGGTGCCGTTGATCACCGTGGCGCAGCCCGAGAGCGCGACCGAGGACAGCGCGGCGAGCGCCGCTAACTTGAATTTGTGCATTGAACCCATCCTGTACAGACTTCCGTCCGTAAGCAAGCCGGAGAGGGGGTCAAGCTGGAAAACCAAGGCTTGGGATGCGATTTTCACCACTTGTCAACGGAAACCGGCGCGGGCCGCCTGGCGCCGCGCCGGTCCGGTTTCGTGGAGGACGCCCCCGGGTTTGGGGGACGAAGGGCGCCCTCCCCTGGGGATCAGATATCGTCGTCCGCGTCCGGACCCGCCATCATCTCCCCGGAAAGACCTTCGGTCTGGCCGCGGATCGCAGCCTCCAGCCGGTCGGACATTTCGGGATGTTCGCGCAGGAACTGCTTGGCGTTCTCACGCCCCTGGCCGATCCGCACGCTGTCATAGGAGAACCAGGAGCCCGACTTCTCGACGATCCCGGCCTTGACACCGAGATCGAGGATTTCGCCGATCTTGGAGATCCCTTCGCCATACATGATGTCGAATTCGACCTGCTTGAACGGCGGGGCGACCTTGTTCTTGACCACCTTCACGCGGGTGGCGTTGCCGACGATCTCGTCCCGGTCCTTGATCTGCCCGGTGCGGCGGATGTCGAGCCGGACCGAAGCGTAGAACTTGAGCGCGTTGCCGCCGGTGGTGGTTTCCGGATTGCCGTACATCACGCCGATCTTCATGCGCAGCTGGTTGATGAAGATCACCATGCAGCGCGAGCGGCTGATCGAGCCGGTCAGCTTGCGCAAGCTCTGCGACATCAGGCGGGCCTGGAGGCCGACGTGGCTGTCGCCCATCTCGCCCTCGATTTCGGCGCGGGGCACCAGCGCGGCAACCGAGTCCACCACCAGCACGTCGATCGCGTTGGAACGGACCAGCGTGTCGGTGATTTCCAGCGCCTGCTCGCCCGTGTCGGGCTGCGAGACGATCAGTTCGTCGATGTTGACGCCCAGCTTCTTGGCATAGACCGGATCGAGCGCGTGTTCGGCGTCGATGAAGGCCGCCGTGCCGCCGGTCTTCTGCGCTTCGGCAATCACGTGCAGCGCCAGCGTGGTCTTGCCCGAGCTTTCCGGCCCGTAAACCTCGATCACGCGGCCGCGCGGCAGGCCGCCGACGCCCAGCGCGATGTCGAGGCCGAGCGAACCGGTGGAAATCGCCTCAACCTGCATCGCCTCCTTCGAGCCGAGCTTCATCGCGCTGCCCTTGCCAAACGCGCGGTCGATCTGCGCCAGCGCCGCTTCCAGCGCCTTCTGACGGTCCATGGTATCCTTGCCTTCCTGAATCAGCTTGAGCTGTGCAGCCATCGTTCGTCCCCTTGCCTAACCCGCCGACCCGGAAGGTCAACTCGCGACTCGGTGTATCGCGTTTGTTCTTTTGGAACAAGAGGGAAACGTTTTACCTTTGTTCCATTCATCAAATCAGCGCCAACGCTGAACGGGTGGACACACTGGACAGTGTCCAGAAGAGCAGCCCGAGCGCGGCTGAAGCGCCGGAAACAGGCCGGTCGCGGCGATGGATGCTTCGGTTCATGACCGGCATCATCGCCCCTCCGAAGCAAGTAGGAAAGCACCGCCAGCGCATGCGCGCTCTTGCCAAGCCGCGCAGATAGGCACAGACCTGCACCTGCAAGGCAGGAGCAACAGCCGCATGAAGCCATTCGAATCGCTGCGCTTTCCGCGAAGGACCGCAATCCGCCGGTGGGGCACCGCACTTGCCGCGATCGCCGCAGCCACCGCTCAGCCGGCACAGGCGCGCGAACCGGTGATCGACGTTCATGTCCACGCGCTGGCCGCGGACGATCAGGGACCGCCCCCGCTGGCCATGTGCACGCCGATCGATCCGATGCCCGCGTGGGATGCCTCGCGCCCGCCGCTCCAGAACTTCATCGCGCCCTTCAAGCAGGCCGCCTGCAAGGACCCGGTCTGGTCGCCCAAGACCGACGAGGAAGTGATGAGCCGGACGCTGGCGGTGATGGAGCGTAACAACGTCTACGGCGTGGTCAGCGGCACTTCGAAAATGGTCGCCGCCTGGCGCAAGGCCGCACCGGCGCGGGTGATCCCCAGCCTGATGCCCAAACTGCCGCTGGAGGAAGGCCTGGCCGCACAGCTGGAGCAGTCCAAGGCAAGCGGCCAGCTGGCGGTGATCGGGGAACTGGGCTTCCAGTACGCCGGTGTCGCGGTAACCGACCCCGCGCTGGAGCCGCTGTGGGCGGCGGCGGAAAAGCTGGACATTCCGGTAGCGATCCATTTCGGCCCCGGCCCGCCAGGCGTAGCCTATATGCCCGGATCGGGATACCGTGCCCGCCTGTCGAGCCCCTTGCAGCTGGAGGACGTGCTGGTCCGCCATCCGGGTCTGCGCGTGAACGTGATGCACGCCGGATTTCCGATGCTGGATGATACGCTGGCGCTGCTCTACGCCCATCCGCAGGTCTATCTGGATACCGGGGTGATCGTTTACACCCAGCCCCGTGCCGCGTTCTACCGCTATCTGCAGGCGCTGGTCGAGGCGGGCTTTGCCAATCGCATCATGTTCGGGTCCGATCAGATGGTCTGGCCCGAAACGATGGAGCGGTCGATCCGGGTGATAGAGGAGGCTCCGTTTCTCAGCGCCCAGCAGAAGCGCGACATCCTGTACAACAACGCCGCGCGGTTCCTGCGGCTCGATCCCGAAACGATCCGGCGGCACCACGCCGGGTGACGGCCGGGGGCGTGCGGCCCGTGCCGGGCTTCACCCCTTGGCCTCGGCCAGCACCGCGCCGACCTTGTCGGTGATCTGCTGGACGGTGAAGGGCTTGGGCAGGAAGGCGACATTAGCCATGTCGATTTCCTTGCGCAGCTGTTCCTCGGCATAGCCGGACATGAACAGCACCGGCAGGTCCGCGCGGGTCTTGCGGATTTCGCGGGCCATGGTGGGGCCATCCATCACCGGCATGACCACGTCGGAGACGACCAGGTCGAACTCCTCGCCGCTGGCCATGATTTTGGCCATGATTTCCAGGCCCTCGTCGCCGTCGCTGGCAGTGGTCACGGCATAGCCGGCGCGGGTCAGGGCGCGGCTCGCGACGGCGCGGACCATGTCCTCATCCTCGACCAGCAGCACCCGGCCACCGCCGCCCCATTCGCGCTGCGGCTCTGCCCGGGCGATGCGCGGCGCACCTTCGGTGCCATGGTGGACCGGCAGGTAGACCGAAAAGCGGGTGCCGCGCCCGCGCTCGCTGTCGGCGAAGATGAACCCGCCCGACTGCTTGACCACGCCGTAGACCGTCGACAGGCCCAGCCCCGTGCCCTTGCCAGTCTCCTTGGTGGTGAAGAACGGTTCGAAGATCTTGCCCAGGTGTTCGGGCGCGATGCCCGTGCCCGTATCCTCGACGATCAGCGAGGTATAGTTCGCCTGCGGCATGATCGCGCTGCCCATCGCCCGCACGTCGGCAGCGCTGACCTTGCGGGTGGCCAGCATGATCTTGCCCCCGCCCTCGCCCTTGGCCAGAACCGCATCGCGCGCGTTGACCACCAGGTTGACGATCACCTGCTCCAGCTGGCCCGGATCGGCCCGCACGGCGCCCAGATCGCGGTCGTGCGTCACGACCAGCTTGATCTTTTCGCCGATCAACCGCTTGAGCAGGTGCGACACGTCCGACACGACGTCGGGCAATTGCAGCACTTCGGGGCGCAGGGTCTGCTGGCGGCTGAAGGCGAGCAGCTGGCGGGTCAGCGAAGCGGCGCGGTTGGAATTGGCGCGGATCTGCTGGATGTCGTCATAGTCGCTGTCACCGGGCGTATGGCGCAGCAGCATCAGGTCGCAGGTGCCCAGGATCGCGGTCAGCACGTTGTTGAAATCGTGGGCCACGCCGCCGGCCAGCTGGCCCACGGCCTGCATCTTGGTGGCCTGGGCAACCTGCTGCTTGAGCCGGGTTTCCTCGGTGCTGTCGGTCAGGCCCAGCAGCACGGCAGCCTCGCCCAGCCCGCGCACGCCCGCAAGGCTGAGGCTGACCGGCTCTTCCGCCTGATTCTTCAGGCGCACCGCGATGTCGCCGGCGCTGGTCGGCCCCTGGGCGAAACGCCGGATCGCATCGGACAGCGGCCCCTTGTCTTCCTGCACCACCAGGTCGGTGGGATAGACCGGGTGCGGCTGGTTCTCGCGGCCCGCGGCGCGCATGAAGGCCGGGTTGGCGAACAGCAGCCGCCCGTCGCGGTCGGCCATGGCCAGGCCCAGCGGCAGCGGCCCGAGCAGCGCCTCGAGATGGGGGACGGCCGCAGAACCCTCGCCCGCGCCGCTGCCACCGCCGATCCCGACGCCGCTGTCCGCCAGCAGCATCAGCGAAGGCGCGGCCTCATAGTCGACATGGGCCGCATCGGGGTCCGTGACCGGCAGGTAGAACATGGTCAGCGGCGCGCCGCGGCTGCCCTCGCGCGCCCAGGTGATGCGGTCGCGCTCGTCCTGGCGGAGCAGGCCGGTGAACGACTGGCCGGTCAGCAAGGCGGCGGGATCGCCGGTGGCGCGCATGGCAAAGCCGCTGCTGGCGGCGCGGATCGTGCCGTCCGGATCGACGATCGCGGCGGAAATCCCCGCATTGGCGAGCGCGCGGCCGAACTTGCCGTGAAGATAGGGAACAACCTCCGCCACCGGGTCGGGGTCGCTCAGCTGGCGGAAGGTCCAGACCAGGTAATCGTCGCCCCGCCCGGCCCGCACCGCATCGGCCTTCCACTGCCCGGTCGGGCTTTCCAGGAGGTCAGCCTGCCCCTTGCCGTCGCGCCAGCCCGTGCGGCCAGCCTTGGCAAGGCGTTCGAGGCTGGCATTGTCCAGCGGCAAGCGCGGCGGGGCATGGCCCGCGCCGAACCAGGTCTCGTACAAGGGGTTGGCACAGACCAGCCTTCCGGCGCGGTCGGTAATGGCCACGGCCAGATCGCCGCGATCGATCGCGGCCACCGTGACCGACCAGTCCGGCAGGGCAAATTCGGGTTCGCGCGCCTGTTCGCGCGGGCGGCCCAGCGACCAGGCCAGCGCCCCGACCACGGCCACGCCACCCGCAAAGGCCGCCACCAGCACCGGATCGCGGGTGACCAGCCAGAGCAGGCCCAGGCTGACCGCCACCGCCGCGCCGACCAGCGCCTGTTCGGCGCCCCGGCCCCGCGGCGCGGCGCCCGGCTGGCTCATGCCTCGTCCGCAGCGGCGGCGCGGGCGGCGTCGAGCTGCTCCAGCTTGGTCCGGCGCTTGTGCCGCACCCACCAGTTCCAGACCAGCGAGGACACCAGGTAGCCGACGGCTGCGCAGATCACCGAGATCACGAACAGGCCCAGCAGCATCGCCGGGGCGGCATCGGACAGCAGCCAGTAGGCCCAGTCGTTAAGCGAGGCGCGATGATCGAGCAGGCTGTTGAACGTGCTGACATCGGCATGGAACCCCAGCCGGTTGCCGACATAGATCGATGCGGCCAGGATCAGCGGAGTGGTTGCCGGGTTGGACAGGAAGGTCATGGCCGCGGCGATCGGGATGTTGCCCCGGCTGGGCACGCACATCAGCGCGGCGCCGACGATCTGGATGCCCGGGATCAGGGCGAAGATCCCCACCAGAAGGCCGACCGCGACCCCGCGCGGCACCGAGCGGCGGGTAAAGCGCCACAATTCCGGCCGGCGGGCGAACGGCCCGACCCAGCGGCTGTGCTCCAGATCCTCGCGCTTGGGCAGGTTGCGGTGCCCCCAGGCGGCGATGCGGGCGGCCAGCTTGCTCACTTGTAGTCCCGCATGATCCGCGCCTGATCGCGCTTCCAGTCGCGTTCCTTGATCGTCGCGCGCTTATCAGCGACGTTCTTGCCCTTGGCCAGCGCCAGTTCGACCTTGGCCCGGCCCCGCGCGTTGAAATAGACCGACAGCGGCACCAGGGTCATGCCCTTGCGCTCCACCGCGCCGTGAAACTTGGCGATTTCGCGCTCTTTCAGCAGCAGCTTGCGCAGGCGCTTGGGCTGGTGGTTGAAGCGGTTGCCGTGGCTGAATTCGGGAATGTTGGAATTGACCAGCCAGACCTCGCCGTTCTTCACTTCGGCATAGGATTCCGCGATCGAGCCCTCGCCGAAGCGCAGGCTCTTGACCTCGGTGCCGGTCAGGGCGATCCCCGCCTCGAACACTTCCTCGATAAAGTAATCGAACCGCGCGCGGCGGTTTTCGGCGACAATCTTCTTCTTGTCGAACTGGGCGTGGGTCGGGCGGGCCATGGCGTTCTCGCGCATGTAAGGTGAGGCGCGGCAAAAGGAAACCGGCGATTGCCGAATTTCGACCGACGGGGCGCGCGGCCCGGCTCAACCAGGCCGCCCTGCCCCTCGCCCCGGCTGGTTCAGATCAGCCCGGCATGCTCCAGCCCGGCATCGACCGCGCGGCGCGCCTCGGCGCTGCATTCGACCAGCGGCAGGCGGACCGAGAGGTTCAGCCAGTCGTGCAGCCGGGCGAGCGCATACTTGACCGGCGCGGGCGAGGCATCGGTGAACAGCGCCTGGTGCAGCGGGAACAGCCGCTCGTTGAGCTCGTGGGCCTTGGCCATGTCCCCTGCAAGGCTCGCCGCCTGGAACTCGGCGCACAGTCGCGGCGCCACGTTGGCGGTAACCGAGATGCAGCCCGACCCGCCGCCCGCGTTGTAATGCAGCGCCATGTCATCGTTGCCGCACAGCTGGACGAAGCCCGCGCCCAGCGACAGGCGGTGGGCGGTGAGGCGCGTCATGTCGCCGCTGGCGTCCTTGATCCCGATGATCCGGTCAGGGAAGCGGCGCGCGAGTTCGACCACGGTTTCCGGCCTGATGTCGGTCACCGTGCGGCCCGGCACGTTGTAGAGCACGATCGGCAGGTCGACCTTCTCGGCCAGATAGGAAAAGTGCGCCAGCAACCCGGCCTGGCTCGGCCGGTTGTAATAGGGCGCGACCATCAGCGCGGCATCGGCGCCCACGGCCTTCGCCTCCTGCATGTGCCACAGCGCGGTCTGGGTGTCGTTGCTGCCGCAGCCCGCGATCACCGGCACCCGGCCCGCCGCCTGCTCCACGCAGGCCGCGATGAGGAGGTGCTGTTCCTCATTGGTGAGCGTCGGCGCTTCGCCCGTGGTGCCGCAGGGAACCAGGGCGAGCGAGCCTTCGGCGATCTGCCAGTCGACCAGCCGGCGGAACGCCGCGTAATCGACCGCGCCATCGCGGAAAGGTGTGACAAGTGCCGGAATCGAGCCGGAGAACATGGACTTTGCCCCTGCATTTGCCGCATAGAGGTGGACCGTCCACCCCGTTGATACGGGCGCTGCTATTCAGCGCCTGATAAGGAGCCTAGGCGCAGCATGTCCAGCATGGTCCGCAACACAATTGCTTCGGCGCTGGTAATGCTGGGTTTCCTCTCCTCCCCCGCGTGGGCGCAGGACAGCCATCCAGACGGCCGCGAATGGGATGCCGCGCGCGCGGAGCACCGCGAAACACCGGCCGGAATCATGGCCCAGGCGATTGCGCGGTGGAAACTGCTGAACGCCTCGGACCAGTTCCGCTTCGATGACTATTCCAGCTTCGTCCTGACCTATCCCGGCTTCCCCGAAGAGGCGAAGCTGCGCATCCGGGCCGAACAGGCGCTGGAGCGCGAGGGAGTGGAGCCATCGCGAATCGCCGCCTTCTTCGACCGTTTCCCGCCGCTGACCAATCCGGGCCGCGCCCGCTATGCCCTGGCGCTGGCGGCGCTGGGCCGCAGCGAGGCGCGCGAAGTGGGCCGCGCGGCGTGGCGCGGCGGGCCGATGAACGACGTGGTAGAGGCCAGCCTGCTTGCCCAGCTCGCCCCGATCCTGTTGCCGCAGGACCATGACGCGCGGATGGACGCCCTGCTGTGGGCCAGTGCGGGTGCCCAGGCAGAACGCCAGCTGCTTTACGTGACGCCCCCCGCGCGCGCCGGGTTCCTGACCCGGCTTGGCCTGGTCAACGGACGCGATCCGGCGGCGGCGGGGCTGCCGCAGCCCACCGACCTGCGCACCGCGCCGGGCTATCTCTACAACCGCGCGCGGATGCTGCGGACCAGTGGGCAGACGGCGACTGCCGCCGCGCTGCTCGCCAGCCGTCCGCCGCTGACCGAGCGTCCGCTCGACCCGCGCCGCTGGATCGCCGAGCTGCTGGCCGTCGCCCGCAAGGCCGACGCACGCAGCGCCGCCCGGATCGCGGCCGGCATCGACGATGCCTTCGCCCCCGGCACCGATGTCAGCCTGCAAGCCTTCGCCATCCGCGACGATTACACCTCGCTGATGTGGCTGGGCGGAACCAAGGCCCTGCGCGAACTGGGCGACGGGGCCACGGCGGCTCCGCTGTTCTACCGCTATGGCACCGCCGCGCGCACCGCGCAGACCCGGTCCAAGGGGTTCTACTGGGCGGGCCGCGCCTCGATGCAGGCCGGGCGGATGGACGATGCGGAACGCTATTTCCAGGCCGCCGCCGCCTATCCCGATCAGTATTACGGGATGCTCGCGCTCGAACGGCTGGGGCGGCCCCTGTCGATCCAGGCCAGTTCGCCCAGCGTCGTGCCAACCGCCAGCGAACGCGCCGCCTTCGAGGCGCGCCCGCTGACCCAGGCCGTGCGCGAAGCCGCGCGCGAGACCGACTGGCCGGCCACGGTGCGCTTCTTCAAGGAAATCGCCGAACAGGCCGAGAGCGAGAGCGACCACGTGCTGGTGGTCAACCTCGCCCAGGAAATGGGGCGGCGCGACCTCGCGGTGATCCTCGGCCAGGCGGCCCATACCGATGGCCACGGCGTGTTCCGCAAGACCAGCTTCCCGTTGATCCCGATCCCGCCCGCCGGCAACTGGACGATGATCCACGCGATCAGCCGCCAGGAAAGCCAGTTCGCGATGAATGCGATCAGCCACGCCGGGGCGCGCGGCCTGATGCAGCTGATGCCGGGCACCGCGCGCGAACAGGCGGGCAAGCTGGGCCTGCTTTACGATGCGACCGCGCTCACTCGTGACGCGGGCTACAACCTGACGCTCGGCGATGCCTATTTCCGGCGGATGCTGGCCTATTACAACGGCTCCTACCCGCTCGCCGTCGCGGCCTACAACGCGGGGCCGGGCAACGTGAACAAGTGGCTGGCCGCCAACGGCGATCCGCGCCGGTTCGACGCCGACTGGGTGGACTGGATCGAGCGGATTCCGCTGTCCGAGACGCGCGGATACGTCCAGCGGGTGCTCGAAAACGCCGTGGTCTACGAGGCGCTCTATCCCGCCAGGGCAACGCAGAGGGGACCGAACCCGCTGAGCGGCTTCCTCGGCAAGCGCGATCCGGGCTGATCCCGGAATGAGCGAGACCGCGCTGAAGGCCGAAGGGCCGCCGATCACGCCGGCCGGCATGGCCGCGCTGCGTGCGCGCTATGACCATCTGCTGGGCAAAGAACGCCCCGAGATCGTCGAGATCGTCAGCTGGGCGGCGGGCAATGGCGACCGCAGCGAAAACGGCGATTACCTGTACGGCCGCAAGCGGATGCGCGAGATCGACCGCGAGCTGGCCTTCCTTGCACGGCGAATGAAAGCCTGCCGGGTGGTCGATCCCGCCCGCCAGCAGGACCGCAGCCGCGCCTGGTTTGGCGCGAGGGTGACCATCGCTGACGAGGACGACAACCAGCGCACCCTCACCCTTGTCGGCGACGACGAGCAGGACGCCTCGGCCGGCCTGATCGGCTGGAGCGCCCCCCTGGCCCGCGCGCTGCGCGGCGCGGCGGTGGGCGACCTGCGCCGGGTGCGCCTGCCAGCGGGCGAGAAAGAGTGGGAAGTGCTGGAAATCGCCTATCCCTGAACCTTGCTGCTTACAATTATGCCCCCGACACCCTATATCAGGCAAATCGTGAGCTATCCGAAGGTAGGCGTTCGCGGCTGAGAGACCAGGTGCTCCCGCTTACCAGCCGGAGAAGCGCGATGGATCTCAATGAACTTTACCACCAGCATCAGGTTGCGGTGATGAATGCGGCGGGCGCGACCACGCGCCAGTTGCGCGAGCGGCTGCTCCACCGGGCAGGCCGGCTTGCGCTTGATATCGCCCGCTTCCAGCACCGCTCGGGCGCTGCAGCCGCCAGCATGTGGAACGTGCCGCTGATCGCGAGAAGCGCAGCATGAGCCGCGCGATGAACATCTCCGCCACCGAGGAAGAGGTCAAGTCTGCCTGCGAGGCGAAGGCCATCCGGATCAGCGCGATCGAGGTCTTGCCGGGCGGCGGCACCCACGTGGTCTGCGTGACGCCGGAAGGCGCCGAGGAATTGCGCGGCGTGTTTTCCGCCAAGCTCATCGCGGGCAAGGTGAAGCGTTTTGCCTTCTACCGCCAGGCCAGCGCCTGGTAGCCGCTTTCCCAGCGGCGCCAGTTCTGCAATGAGGGCGCATGGCTGAAGTGATCAACCTGCGTCTGGCAAGAAAGGCGAAAGCGCGCGCCAGCGCCGCTCGCGCCGCCGATGAGAACCGCGCGCGGCACGGCCTGACCAAGACCGAGCGCGCCCGCCAGAGCTCCGAGGCGGAGCGTGCCGCAAAGCTGATCGACGGCGCGCGGCGGGAGACCGACTGATGCGCACCACCCATGACGGCGCGACAGTGCGGCTCTATCACCTCGACGGCGATGTCGAAGGCGGCGCGGCCAGCACCCTGTTCTACGGCCCGCTCGTGCAGGCGCTGGACATTGCGGCGCAGCAGCCGGTGGAAGTGCAGGACGGCCTGTTCATCGCCACCGACAACGACGTGGTTGCCTATCTCGACCTGATCGGGGAATAAGCCTGCCGTGCGCTGGCTGATTGCCTTTTCCGCCCTGCTGGTCGCTGCTCCCGCCATGGCGCGCGACAGTCTCGGGATGTTCGGCGAATGGGGCGCGTTCCGCGATGCGCAGGTGCCGCGCTGCTATGCCCTGGCGAAGGCCATGCCCTCCACCCTGAAGCGCGAATACCAGCCCTATGCGGATGTCGCCTGGTGGCCCCGGCAGGGGGTGCGCGGGCAGGTCCATTTCCGCCTTTCGCGCAAGCTGGCCCCGAACGCGCCGATCACGCTGATCCTGGGGCGCAACCGCTTCAGCCTGACGGGCGGCGGCGGCGATGCCTGGGCTCCCGACAAGGCGACCGATGCGGCCATTATCGCTGCCATGCGCTCCTCGGCGGAGATGATCGTCAACGCGCGCGGCGCCGATGGCCAGCGCTTTTCCAACAGCTGGAAGCTCGACGGCGCGGCCAGCGCGATGGACGCCGCCGCGGTGGGCTGCGCGCAGCTGAAATAGCGCGCGGCGGGCGCCGCCCGCGCACCGCTGGATTTTCCGGGCCGCCTGCCCTATATGCGCCCCACTCATGGCCGACACTGCACTCATGCCGATCCCGGGCGCTATCGACCCGGTCCCCACCCCGCGCGAGGTTACCCCGCGCGCCGATGGCCGCGTTGACCTGCTCGGCCTGCCGCGCCCGCGCATCGCCGAGCTGCTGGAAGCCGCCGGGCTGGACAAGAAAGCGGCCAAGCTGCGCGCCAAGCAGGTGTTCCACTGGCTCTACCACCGGGGCGTGACCGACTTTGAGGCGATGACCGACATCGCCAAGACCATGCGACCCTGGCTCGCGACACGCTTCGTGATCGGTCGGCCCGAGATCGTGCTGGCCCAGCATTCCAGCGACGGCACCCGCAAATGGCTGCTGCGCACCGATGATGGGCACGAGTTCGAGATGGTCTTCATCCCCGACGCGGACCGGGGCACGCTGTGCGTTTCCAGCCAGGTCGGCTGCACCCTCAACTGCCGGTTCTGCCACACCGGGACCATGCGGCTGGTGCGCAACCTGACGCCGGGCGAGATCGTCGGCCAGGTCATGCTGGCGCGCGACGCGCTGGGCGAATGGCCCAAGGGCGCGATGGACGGGCTTGACGACGACGAGGATGAAGGCGGCTATTCGTCCGACGGGCGCCTGCTCACCAACATCGTGATGATGGGCATGGGCGAGCCGCTCTACAATTTCGACAACGTGCGCGACGCGCTGAAGCTGGTGATGGACGGGGACGGCCTTGCCCTGTCCAAGCGCCGCATCACCCTCTCCACCTCGGGCGTCGTGCCGATGATGGCGCGCTGCGGGGAAGAGATCGGGGTGAACCTTGCCGTCTCGCTCCACGCCGTGTCCAAGGAAGTGCGCGACGAAATCGTGCCGATCAACCGCAAGTATGGCCTTGAGGAACTTCTCCAGGCCTGCGCCGACTATCCCGGCGCGTCGAACGCGCGGCGCATCACCTTCGAATACGTGATGCTGAAGGACAAGAACGACAGCGACGAGGACGCGCGCGAGCTGGTGCGGCTGATCAAGCGCTACAAGCTGCCGGCCAAGGTCAACCTGATCCCGTTCAACCCCTGGCCCGGCGCGATCTACGAATGCTCCAGCCCGGAGCGCGTGCGGCGCTTCTCCGACATCGTGTTCGAAGCCGGGATTAGCGCCCCGGTGCGCACCCCGCGCGGGCGCGACATCGATGCCGCCTGCGGCCAGCTCAAGACCGCCGCCCAGAAGATGAGCCGCGCGGAACTGGACCGGCTGGCCGAGGAAAAGCAGGCCGCGCTCGGCTGATCGCGACTTGGGCACGGTTCGCCCAAGCTGGAAAGGTGGCGTTCAGGCTGGCTCTGCAGGGTGGCCCTCGTAACAAGAGGAGCAAGACCCATGAGGAATATTGCGCAATCGTTCGCCATGGCGGCGATGCTTTCCGCCGCTGCCGTGCCGGCCTTTACCGCGCCCGCCGAAGCGCGCCCGCCGCGCTGGGCGCCCGCCCACGGCTACCGCGCGCACGACGGCGACATCGCCTATCGCCGCACCGATAACGGCATCCGCTATTGGCAGGGCAATGACGGGCGGTATTACTGCCGCCGCAATGACGGCACCACCGGCCTGCTGGTTGGCGCGGCGCTGGGCGTGCTGGTTGGCCGCGCGGTCGACACGCGCGGCGACCGCCTGCCTGGCACCGTGATCGGCGGCGTTGCCGGCGCGCTGATCGGCCGCGAGATCGACCGCGGGCCGAGCCGCTGCCGCTGATAGCTTGAACTCCACCTCCCTTCTGTGCGCGCCGAGACACGTCAGCGCCAAGATGTCTCGACTTCGCTCGACACGCACGGAAGGGCAGTTGACCCGCCATATCCTTGACGCCGCGCCCCTTGCCCCGCACAGGCTGGGGGCATGACCCGTCCCGCCGTACTCATCACCGGAGCCGCCCGCCGCATCGGCGCGGTGCTCGCCAGAACCTTCGGCGCGGCGGGCTGGCACGTGGTGATCCACGTCCACCACTCCACCGGCGCGGCGGACGAATTGGCCGCCAGCCTGCCAAGCGCCGAAGTCGTCACCTGTGACCTCACCGATGGCGAAGCCGCCCTGGCCATGATCGCAGGCCTTGCCGCGCGGCTGGATGACTGGCGGGTGCTGGTCAACTGCGCCGCCGTGTTCCGCCCCGACACCGCCGAGGCGATCGAGCCGGACGTGTTTGCCGAGGCGATCACCGTCAACGCCGAAACCCCGACCCGCATGACCCAGGCGTTCCTGGCCAGCGCGCGCGGCACGGGCGGGCGGCGGGTGATCCAGTTCCTCGACCAGAAGCTGCTCAGCCCCAATCCCGATTTCTTCTCCTACACCATGGCCAAGCACGCCTTCGCCGCGACCGTGCCGATGCTGGCCATGGCGCAGGCCCGCGCGGAGGACCGCGTCTACGGCCTCGCCCCCGGCGCGATGCTGCCCAGCCACGACCAGCGCGACGAGGAGCATGAGCTGAGCGGACGGATGAACCTGCTTCAGCGCCTGACCGATCCGCAGGAACTGGCCGACGCCGCGCTGTTCCTGGCGGATGGCTGGCTGGCGAGCGGCGAGACGCTCTACATCGATTCCGGCCAGCACCTGCTGGCCCAGCCGCGCGACGTGCTCTACCTCGCCCGCGAATAGGCAGGCTTGCCAGCGCGCGGCGAAGCGGCTACCCGGCCAGCGTCATCTGGGGAGTAGCCAGCCGCCACGCGCGGTCCCGCAGCGTCAACATACTTGGCCGAGAGGTCATGGCGCGCGGAGGACGGGGAACCGTTCGGGCGAGACCAATGGCACCATGCTTTCACCTGGCCGGGTGGAAGGCGCGGTGCTGTTGCGAGTCTCCACCCGGCCCGGAGTACATTTCATGGAAGCCTTCCTTTCCTCCACGGCGGTCGTCGCGCTGGCCGAAATCGGCGACAAGACCATGCTGCTGGCGATTCTGCTGGCGGCGCGGATGCGCGGCGCACACTGGCAGATCCTGGCTGGGATTCTCGTCGCCACCCTGCTCAACCACGCGCTGGCCGCGCTGGTCGGCAAGGAAGTGGCCGGGCTGCTCGAATCCCACTGGTTCCGCGTCGCCGTGGCGCTGGGCTTCATCGCCATGGCCGCCTGGACCCTGGTGCCCGACAAGCTGGACGACGACGAGGACACCGTGCGCCACCGCGGCGGGGCCTTCCTGACCACGCTGATCAGCTTCTTCATCGTCGAGATGGGCGACAAGACCCAGGTCGCCACCATCGCACTGGGCGCCCATTACCAGAGCGTGCTGGTCGTCGCGGCGGGAACCACGCTGGGCATGATGCTGGCGAACGGTCCGGCGGTGTTCCTGGGCGAGGCGATCACCCAGCGCGTGTCGATGAAGGCCACCCGCTCGATCGCCGCGCTGCTGTTCTTCGTGCTGGGCGCCTGGCAGCTGGGTGAGATCATGGGCTGGCTGGGCTGAGGCCGCTTACCTGAACCAACCTCCGTTCGTGTCGAGCCTGTCGAGACACGTGTGCGCTGGCCGTGTCTCGACTTCGCTCGACACGAACGGAGAGGGATTGGCGATACCCTATGGCGCCCGCCCCTTGCCACTCCCCTTCGTCATTGCGAACGGAGTGAAGCAATCCAGGAGCGGTTTGTGCCGCCTCTGGATTGCTTCGTCGCTACACGCCTCGCAATGACGGGGAACTGGACCAGCAAGCCCTCCCCCTTGAGGGGGAGGGTCGGGTGGGGGTGTACGACGCTGGTGTTCAGCGCTGGCGCCAAGCCCCCTCCCCAAGCCCTCCCCGCCGGGGAGGGGGTTTGCGGCGCGGCTTACTTCCGCGCCTTCTTCGCCTTCTTGCCAGCCAGTTCCGCCATCAGCGCGGGCGAGGGATAGATGCTGCGCATCGCTTCCTGCACGGCAGCGGCGCTGACCGCGACGGTGCGGTTGACCTGCGGTTCATAGCCGTAGTTGCCGCCCAGCGAGTGAATGTTGCCATCGAAGGCCGCGCCGATCACCGCGCCGTCCTTGTCCAGCACCGGCGAGCCGGAATTGCCGCCGATGATGTCGTTGGTGGTGACAAAGTCATAGACCACCGCCTTGTCGACCTTGGCCTCGTTGGCGGCAAAGCCCGGGGCGAGGTCGAACGGATCGGCCCCGGTCGCCCGCGCATAGGTGCCGCCCAGCGTGGTTACGGGGGCGACCTGTGCGCCGCGCTCGGTCCAGCCCGCGACCTTGCCGTAGCTGATGCGCAGGGTGAACGTGGCGTCCGGATAGACGCCCGAGCCATAAGCGGCGAAGCGCGCGTCGGCCAGCTTGGCCGCCGCGCTGGTCAGCGGGGCGACGACTTCGGCATTGTTGGCCTTGGTCAGTTCGCGGTCGCGCGCGTCGAGCTGGCGGGCATAGACGATCATCGGATCGGTCGAGGCATCGATTGCCGCCTGGCCGCCTTCCCACAGCGCCTTGCGCACCGCCGGATCGGCCAGCTTGCTGCCGGAAACCAGCCGCCGGGCCAACCCTTCAGGCGATTCCTTGCCCAGCAGCAGGCGGGTATCGGCATCATCCGCGCCCAGGTATTCGCGCGCCTTCGACAGGCTCCACGACAGGTACAGCTCGTCCACCCATGGCGTCACCGGCTTGGCATCCAGCAGGCGCTTCTCGGTCAGCGGCAGGGCGGAATCGGTGTAACCCGGCAGGCGCTCGCCATTGGCCTTGCCGCGCTCGGCAGCGCCGCGCACCAGGGTCAGCGCCCAGCCATAAAGGTCGCTGGTCGGGCGGACGAAGCGCTGCGACAGGTAGAGCTTGCGGCGCGCGGTCATCGCGCCTTCCACCTGCGCCCAGGGATCGCCGATCGCGGCGTTTCCGGCGCTCTTTGCCTTGAGTTCGGCCTCGGCGGCGGCGAGCTTGCCGGTGAAGGCCGGGTCGTTCAGCGCCTTCGTCCGGCCGATGTAGACCTTCAGGCTGTTCTCGATCCCGTTCAGCTCGTCCTGCCCTTCGCGGCGGCGTTCGGGGCTTTCCTCGATGGCACGCAGGAAACGGCCGCGCAGTTCGGACATGGTGGCGAGCGTCACCGGCAGGGCAACCTCGCGCTCGAAGGCAAGCTGCGCGCCAGTGAACAGGCGCGAGGTGGAGCCAGGGTTGCCGACCACGAAAGTCGCCTCGCCCGCCTGCGGCGCGCGCGGGTTCCACTTCAGGAACGCGGCGGGCTTCACCGGCTTGCCGTTTTCATAGGCGCGCAGGAACGAGGCATCGAGCGAATAGCGCGGGAAGTTGAAGTTGTCGGGATCGCCGCCAAAGGTCGCGGCGCGGTCTTCCGGCGCCCAGGCGATGCGCACGTCGCTGTACTTGCGGTAGGTGTAGAGCTTGTACTGCCCGCCGCCATACAGCGTGACCACCTGGCAGCGCGTGGTGGCAAGGTCGGTGCAGCCGGCCTTTTCGATCTCGGCAATGCGGGCGTCGCGCGCCTTGACGAGATCGGCGCCGGTCAGGGTGCCGATGGCGGCCTTCACGTCGGCGGTCACGTCGGAAATCGCGGTGACCACTTCGGCCTGCTGGCCGGGGCATTTCAGTTCCTCTTCACGGGTGCCGGGGCGGAAGCCCTTGGTGAGCAGGTCGTTCTCACCCGTCGACAGGTCCTGCAGGCACGAGGCGACGCAGTGGTGGTTGGTGAGGATCAGCCCCATGTCCGACACGAAACTGGCCGAGCAGCCCCCGGTCAGCCGCACGGCGGCGGCGCGGGTGCGGTCCAGCCACTGCTGGTCGGGAGCCCAGCCGTAATCCCCCCGCATTTTCTCGGCGGGGAACTGGTCGAAGGTCCACATGCCTTCGTCGGCACGGGCAGAGGTAGCGGCAAGCGGCGCGGCGGCAACGGCGCCGGCCAGAAGCATGGTACGCAAACGCATCGGGAAGAAACTCCGGATAATTGAACGGCCCTCGGGCCATGGCGCATCCATGCGCCGGGGCGGTGCGGCTTGGCAAGTGGCCGCCGGACCATGTGCGGCCTCATTTGCCCTTGCCAGTGCCCCGGATTGGCATAGTCTGTCCGTATGTGGCTGCTAGACAAGATGCTCAGGCCGCTGGTCCGCGAGGGCCGGCTGCGGGTGATCGACCACGATGGAACCGCCTTCGACTACGGCGACATGACCGCCGAGCCGATCGTGGTCCGCTTCACCGACAAGGGCGCCGCGCTCCACGTCGCCAAGGATCCCCGGATGGGCGCGGGCGAGGCCTATATGGACGGGCGGATGGTGGTGGAGCCGCCGCACGACATCCGCGACATGATCCTGTTCCTGATGGGCCAGGCCAACCGCAAGGGCGGGCTCAATCCTCCCAGCAAGCTCAAGCGCTGGCTCGACCGGATGGGTTCGCGGCTCGACCAGATGAACGACCGGGCGGCCTCGTCCAAGAACGCGGTCCACCATTACGGCCTGACCCGCCAGTTCTACGAGCTGTTCCTCGATGAGGACCGGCAATACTCGATGGGCTATTACCGCGATCCGGCAAACAGTCTGGAACGCGCCCAGATCGACAAGAAGGCGCTGGTCGCGGCCAAGCTGCGGCTGGGACCGGGGATGCGGGTGCTGGACATCGGCTGCGGCTGGGGCGGGCTCGGGCTGTTCTTCAACAAGCACTACGGCTGCGAGGTGCTTGGCGTCAGCCTGGCTCCCGATCAGGTCAAGTTCGCCAACGAACGCGCGGAGGCCGCAGGCGTTGCCGACAAGGTCAAGTTCCAGCTGATCGACTACCGCGACGTCGAGGGCCAGTTCGACCGGATCTCCTCGGTCGGCATGATCGAGCACCTCGGCTCGCGCCATTACGACGAATATTTCGCCAAGACGCACTCGCTGCTGGCCGATGACGGGATCATGCTGACCCACACCATCGGCCGCGCCGCGCCGCCGGGACCGACCGACAAGTGGTCGCGCACCTATATCTTCCCCGGCCACTACCTGCCCTCGCTCAGCGAGTTGTGCACCTCGCTGGAGCGGACCGGGTGGGAAATCGGCGATGCGGAGGTGCTGCGCTATCACTACGCCCACACCCTGCAGGAATGGTATCGCCGCGCCTGCCAGCACGAAGCGGAAATCACCGCGCTGTACGACGCGCGGATGTTCCGGATGTGGCAGTTCTACCTGGTCGGCGCGGAACAGGGCTTTCGCAGCGCGGCGCTGGTCAATTTCCACATGCAATCGGTCAAGCGCCGCGACGCGCTGCCGATGACGCGCGACTATATCGGCCAGGAGGTTGCGCGCCTCTCCGCCGCCGAGCCGGAACCGGTCTGGCACCTGGCGCAGCAGGCAGCGGCACCGGCATGATTGACGCTAGGTCAACCATGGTAACCTGTTTGGTTGACATCGGATGAACGAAGGATCAGCCTCCCTCCTTATCCGATCAGCAGAGTCGGTGAAAATCACGGTCGCACCGACAAGGTCGCACGGTCGATTTGCACTCTGAACACCTGCGAATGGATTACCCATGAACAAGCTCGTCCTGGCTTTGGCCAGCATCGCTCTCGTTGCGCCCGTTTCAATGGCCAGCGCCGCTCCCGACAAGCCGATCAACGCCGCAAGCACCGACAGCGGCACCTATTGCATCGTCCGCGCCAGCGAAACCGATCCCTATGTGGCCGATCCGGCCTGCGAATGGCACACCGTGACCAAGCGCAACCGCGACGGGACCTACGCCTTCTACTTCTACCAGGACAAGGGCACCCTCCAGCCCGGCCAGACCGCGCCGGATTCGGCGGTGAAGACGGAAATCGTCGGCTACGTCGTGGCCGGCATGCCCTGCACCGGAACCGAGGTGATCTCGCCGTCCGGCGCCTATTCGTCGAACCTGAAGTGCAGCAACTGAGGGCCTGACCGCCCGTGCCCGGCGCGCCATTCCCCCGCCGCGCCGGGCATCCGGGCGCAGGCGTGTTGCCGCCATGGCTGCAAAGCATGGACCATTGCCGCGCGGCTGGCTGAGGACGTTCCTCGGCATGGTCGCGTGCGGCCTGCTGATGGCGTCCGGCGCCGCAAGCGCGCAGGACCGGCTCAACCCGTCCGCACCCGTGCTGCCGGAGGAGAAGGCGCTGCCCGCGCCGGAGCGCCTCGTTGCCGATCCGGTGGTCCGGACCGCGCCCGAATGCGGCATTGCTTCACCGGCTGCTTCCGGCCTGTCCGGTTGGCGCCCCTGCCCCTTCGCCGCCAACTCGATCGGGCTCAACCTCGGCCGCCGGGTGGACCTGCCGAACGGCGAGCTGACGGTGAAGTTCGGCTTTGCCCGCGGCAACGATGCCGCGCTGTCGCTCGACCAGCAATTGCGCCGCTCCAGCGCCAGCTTCCGCGAGGGTACATTGCTGACCATGGGCAGCGAAGCGCGCCTGCTGGGCGGCCGCCTGCGCCTCACCAGCGACCTCGGCTGGAGCCGCACCCATGAGCGCGGCCCTGCCAAAAGCGCCGACCAGCCTGGCCGCCCGCGCGAGGAATCCGGCTTTTCCCAGCGCCACGGCTTCGAACTGACCGCGCTCGACCGGCCTGGCGTGCGCTGGAAGATCGACGGGGCGATATCGCGCAGCAGCGACGATTTCCGCACCGACAGCATCTACGGAATCGGCACCCTGCTGGCGGGAGACGGCGATTCCGAGCGCCTTTCGTCCCGGCTTGACCTTGGCAAATTTCGCCTGCGCGCCGCCCTTGCCGGCACCCGCACCATCGTTTCCCGCAACAGCACCCGCTCCGTTTCGCTCGGCTACGGCGGGATCGCCCTATCGCTGGTAAAGCGGCAGGGCAGCACCTTGCCCCAGGACGGCTATCCCACCAGCCTGTCGCAAACCGGCGGAACCAGCCTGTCGCTCGATTTCGACTTCTATTCGCTCGCTCCGCTGCTCGCCATGCAGGACCGGGGGCTGGCCACCCTGCTGCCCAAGCAGGTTACCCTGACCGCCGGCCAGCGCGAGACCCTGCGCCCCGGGAGCGCGCTGCGCCCGGTGACTCACCGCAAGAGCCTGGGCGCCTTTGCCCTGTGGACCACGCCGCTGGGCGACACGATGGTCGATTACAGCCGCGACCGGCTGGCCGACCCGCTGGGCATTGGCATCGAGAAGTCCAGCCAGCTGATGATCAACCACAACGTCAAACTGGGCGGCTGGCGGATCGGACTGGACCTGCTCTCGCTGAAAACGCGCGCGGCGAACGGAGACGATGACAGCACGCTCTATTACAGCGCCTCCGTCAGCCGGACCTTCGCCAGCGGGGCGCGGCTCAAGCTGGACCTGGGCCGGGATGCGCAGAGCTTCGGCGGGCTGGCGAGTGACTTCACCCTGCGCGACAAGAGCCACCGGGCCAAGCTGGAACTGGACCTGTCCCAGCCCCTCCAGCGCCGCCTTGCCAACCAATCGGTGCATTTCACCCTTGCCGCGCAGGTCCGGCTCAGCAATTCGGACTACCAGCTGCGCTTCTTGGACGAAGTGATCGATCGGGGCAGCGATGGCTATGCGCGCCAGGGCGTGTTCGCCGCGTTCGGCTACAGGTTCTGACCAGCCCGAGGCCGGATGGCCTGAAACAATTGCGTGGCGGCCTCCCCCCTGTTACCGGCCCCCAACCTGATTTTCGGCGCGATTCCCGGGAGCCTTTGACCATGTCCGACATCAAGAAAGTCGTCCTCGCCTATTCCGGCGGCCTCGATACCTCGGTCATCCTCAAGTGGCTCCAGGTGACCTATAACTGCGAGGTGGTGACCTTCACCGCCGACCTCGGCCAGGGCGAAGAACTGGAACCGGCTCGCGCCAAGGCGCGCCTGATGGGCCTGCCGGACGAAAACATCTATATCGACGACCTGCGCGAGGAATTCGTGCGCGACTTCGTCTTCCCGATGATGCGCGCCAATGCCCGCTATGAAGGCGACTATCTGCTCGGCACCTCGATCGCCCGCCCGCTGATTTCCAAGCGGCTGGTCGAGATCGCGCACGAAACCGGCGCCGATGCGGTCGCCCACGGCGCGACCGGCAAGGGCAACGACCAGGTCCGCTTCGAACTGTCGGCCTATGCGCTGGATCCCAACATCAAGGTCATCGCCCCGTGGCGCGAATGGGACCTGACCAGCCGCACCGCGCTGATCGACTGGGCCGAAAAGCACCAGATCCCCGTGCCCAAGGACAAGCGTGGCGAAAGCCCCTTCTCCACCGACGCGAACCTGCTGCACACCTCGTCCGAGGGCAAGGTACTGGAAGATCCGTGGGAAGAAACCCCGGACTATGTCTACAGCCGCACGGTGAACCCGGAGGATGCGCCCGACGCGCCGGAATACATCACAATCGATTTCGAACGCGGTGACGGTGTGGCGCTGAACGGCGTGGCGATGAGCCCGGCCGCACTGCTGACCGCGCTCAATGATCTGGGCCGCAAGCACGGCATCGGCCGGCTCGACCTGGTCGAGAACCGCTTCGTCGGCATGAAGAGCCGCGGGATGTACGAAACCCCGGGCGGCGAAATCTATGCCCGCGCCCACCGGGGCATCGAGCAGATCACGCTTGATCGCGGCGCCGCGCACCTCAAGGACGAGCTGATGCCCAAGTATGCAGAGCTCATCTACAACGGCTTCTGGTTCGCGCCCGAGCGCGAGATGCTGCAAGCCGCCATCGACCACAGCCAGGAAAAGGTCAGCGGCACGGTCCGCCTCAAGCTCTACAAGGGCAGTGCCGGCGTGGTTGGCCGCAAGTCGCCCAATTCGCTCTATTCGGAACGCCACGTGACGTTCGAGGACGATGCCGGCGCCTATGACCAGAAGGATGCGGCGGGCTTCATCAAGCTCAACGCCCTGCGCCTGCGCTTGCTGGCCCAGCGGGACCGCTAAAGGCGCGCTGAAAACGCAAAACCGGCGGCCTTTGACGGCCGCTGGCGATTCTGTCCACCGACAGGACCGGGTTATCCACCGCGAACTGCCGCGTCTGTGGATAACTTCGTCGCATCCTGCTTGCACGACTCAGTGATGAGGCGCAGCCTCAAGTCATCGAGAGGGTGAGACCTGACCTAAAGTTGAAGTGGTAAAACACGGAAAACGAACGGAAATGGTGCAGCCCATCGGTCAGGCAGCGATGCCCGCAGCAGTATCGGAAAACACGCCTCAGGAAGTCTTCGGAGTGAATCTGGCGAACCGCAGATGCAGTGAGTGGCGCGCTACCTGATGACCGACCGAACGGGCCAGTTCGGGTACAAGGATTGCAGCTTCGGCAGCGATCGGAAGACCCGGAAAGGCTTGAGCGGAACCGGTCACGGAACCGCCAGGTGGATCGGGAAAGGCTTTCGGGCCGGAACCGCCACCTGACGGAACCAGATGCCGGCCAGGGCGCCGGTTCGATGGAACGCGGGAACCTTCGGGAACCGCCGGAACGTTACGACGCGATGCTTGCGGAAGCGGTTCCTGCAGCCGGTCCGAAAGCGGCCCGATGCGACGAGCATCACGATGCGGCACTCAGTGCCATGGCATGGGGGTGCTCAGAAGGCATCACAGCGGCCAGCGGAGGACAGACCGGACCAGTGCGTCAACCAATCGACCGACCCCCGGGCGGGCAAGCGTGGGGCTGGCGGAAACGCCGGCCCCATTTGCTTTTCAGCGCGCGGCGCCATAGTCCCCGGCGATGCCCCGTCTGATCCTGCTCAACAAGCCCTACGGCGTCCTGTGCCAATTCACCGATCCGGGCGGAACTTCGGCCCATGCGACGCTGGCGGACCATGTGGACGTGCCGGGAGTCTATCCGGCCGGGCGGCTCGATACCGACAGCGAGGGATTGCTGGTGCTGACCGACGATGGCCGCCTCCAGGCCCGTATTGCCGATCCGCGCTACAAGCTGGAAAAGACCTATCTGGTCCAGGTCGAAGGCCTGGCGGACGAAGCCGCGCTGGAAGCCCTGCGGCGCGGAGTGCGCCTCAAGGACGGCGTGACCCGCCCCGCGAAGGCACGGCTGATCGACGATCCCGCCCTGTGGCCGCGCGATCCGCCGATCAGGGTGCGCAAATCCGTGCCCGACAGCTGGATCGAACTGACCATTTCCGAAGGCCGCAACCGCCAGGTCCGGCGCATGACCGCCGCCGTGGGCCATCCAACCCTGCGGCTGGTGCGCTGGCAGGTGGGCGAATGGACGCTGGAGGGGCTGGCGCCGGGCGAGTGGCGCGAAGTGAAGGTTCCATCGTCCCGGACCTGATCAGGGACCGCTGGAGATTGTGCAACAGCGTTTGTCGCAACGCGGCTCCCGATGGCCAGCGGTCCCGGGCAAGCCCGGGACGACGGTCAACCCCGCACGAACAGGCTGGCCAGCTCGACATGGGTCGACCAGCGGAACTGGCCGACCGGGCGCAGGTCCCTGAGCACGTAACCGGCCTCGACCAGCAGCGCCGCATCGCGCGCCCAGCTGGACGGGTTGCAGCTGATGTAGACCACGCGGCCCACAGTGCTGTCCGCGATCCGCTCCACCTGTTCGCGCGCACCGGCGCGGGGCGGATCGAGCACCACGGCGGCGAAGCGGTTCAGTTCCTCCGCCAGCAGGGGATTGCGGAACAGGTCGCGGTGGAGTCCGTGGACCGGAAGCTGGTGCCGCCCCGCTGCCGCCTTGCAGGCAAGGTGCGCCTCGCGCGCCGCCTCTACCGCCAGCACTTTTGCGCCGTCCTGCGCCAGCGCGAAGGCGAAAGTGCCAAGGCCCGAAAACAGGTCCGCAACGCTGGCGCAGCCGTTCAGCCATTCGCGCGCGGCGCTGACCAGCGCGGCTTCGCCGTCCTGCGTCGCCTGGAGGAAGCTTTCCGGCGGGAACGGCACGGCCACGCCGGACAGGGTCACTGTCACCGGCTCCGGCTCCCACACCACTTCCGCGCCGTATCCGCTATCCAGCGCCAGCCGCGCCAGGCCGTGGTCGCGGGCGAAATCGAGCAGCGCCTCGGTGAGCGCCAGGCCCTCCGCGCTCAGTCCCTTGACCGCCAGGTCGACGCCCTGGTCGGTGAGGGTCAGTTCGACATCGGCGGCCAGCTTGGCATGGGCGTGCTTGCCTCCCGCACCGCCCTTCGCCTTGCCCCGCCCCTTGGAGGCCTCCTGCCCCTGCCCCAGCCGGATCAGCAGCTTGCGCAAGGGCGCCAGGATCGCGACGAGATCGGGATGGAGCACCGGGCATTCGCCCAGTTCCACCACCCGGTGCGATTTCGCCTCGCGGTAGCCGATCACCACACGCCCCTGCGAGCTTTCGGCCCGCAGCGAAGCGCGGCGGCGGGTGCCGGGCGGCGAGAGATGCGGCGGCGCGATGTGCTCGGCCCCCAGTTCCTGCGATGCCGAGGCATTGGCCACCCGCGCCTCGACGAAGCGGGTCAGGCTCTCCTCGTCCAGCTGCTGCAGTTGGCAGCCGCCGCACTGGCCGAAATGGCGGCAGGGCGGCGTCACGTGGTGCGGCCCCCATTCGACGCTGCCATCCTCGCGCAGCACGTCTCCCGGCGCCACGCCCCAGGCGAAACGGCCCGAGGCGGTAACGCCGTCGCCCTTGGCGGCAATGCGGATGATCGGTTCGTCCATGCCCGCCCCTATAGCCGCAAAGCGGGCTGCGGATAGCACCCAGTTGCTCACCCCGTTCGTGTCGAGCGAAGTCGAGACACGTTGGCGCTGGACGTGTCTCGACAAGCTCGACACGAACGGACGGGGGTTTCAGGTCACAGGCAGCTGGCCAGCGCGGGCTGGATCGCGGCGGCCAGTTGCCCCGCTGTGAACGCCGGAGGAGACAGCCGAGCCGCCTCGCCGTGGAGCCACACACCCTCGCAGGCCGCGACAAAGGCATCTGGGCCCGTGGCGAGGCGGCTGGCGATGGTTCCGGCGAGCACGTCCCCGGTGCCCGCAGTCGATAACCAGCTGCAGTTCTGCGGGGCAATCGCCGTGCGCCCGTCCGGCGCCGCGATCACCGTATCCGGCCCCTTGGCGACGATCACCATGCCGCAAACCCGCGCCAGATCACGCGCACGCTCGATCTTCGTCCCGCTGACACTGGACCCGAAGATCGCCGCCAGCCGGGCAAATTCGCCCTCGTGCGGGGTGGCAATTACAGGGCGCGTCTGGCGAGCGAGCAGCACGGGCAGCCGCCCGCACAGGGCATCGGCATCGAGCACGGCGGGCAGGTCGTGCGCCATGGCGCGTTCCAGCAGGGCGGGCGATCGCTCACCCTGCCCCAACCCCGGCCCGATCAGCAGCGCCGAGAAACGCGGATCGGCCAGAACCTCTGCGGGATCGCGGCTATCGGCCACCAGATCGTCCGGCAGGTTCCCCGCCCCGCCTCCGATCAGCTTTACGTAGCCCGCACCCGCGTGCTGCGCCGCGCGCGCCGCCAGCCGCGCCGCCCCCGGCATCGCCCCTTGCACCACGCCCAGCAGCCCGCGCGTGTACTTGTGCGCATCCCGCGCCGGCGCGGCGATGCGCGGCTTCAGCAGCAGGTGCGGCAGATCGGGGCGCGGCTCCAGTCCCAGCGGAACCAGCCGCAGCTGGCCCAACCGCGCGCGCGCCGGGGAAAGAATATGGACGGGTTTCCACGCACCAAGCGCAATCGTCAGGTTCCACGGCGCCATGAAACGGACCGGTTCCTCGCCCGTGTCGGCATCGAGCCCGCTCGGCAGGTCGACCGCGACGCGGAAAGGGTGGGTACGGAACAGGTCATCGAGCAGCGACCGGTCGTCCTCGCCAAGCTGGCGGGCGATCCCGGTGCCGAACAGGCAATCGACCAGCACGTCGCCAGCAGGCCGCGGGGCTCGTTCCAGCACTGCGCCCTGGTAGCGCGCGCGGGCCGCGCTGGCAGCTTCGGTGCGGGCCTCGTAGGCGGCGATCACACTGACCTCGGCGCCCCGCTCGCGCAGCGCCTGCGCGATCACATAGCCGTCGCCGCCATTGTTGCCGGGGCCGCAAACCACGGTGACGCGCCGCCCGCCGCTCGCCCGCCAGATCCACTCCGCCGCGCCGCGCCCGGCGCGTTCCATCAAGTCGTCGACGCTGGTGCCGCGCTCGATCAGCGCCTGTTCGGCGCTGCGCATCTGCGCGGCGTCGAGGACCAGCTCAGCGCGGGGCACTGCTTTTCGCCGGTTTCGGCGCAGCCGGGAAGCGGTAGCGGTCCGGCCCGGCCCTGACGATGAATTCCGCCCCGTCGCGGGTCAGTTCGACCTCATCCGCGCCATCGGCGGTCGCGATGCGGGTGCCGTCGCCGATCATCTGGAAGCGCCGGAACCCGCCATCCGGGTGCCAGACGATCCAGAGCGTGTCCCGCTCGACCACCTTCTCCTCGACCTTGCAGACGGGCGCGAACTGGCTCGCTTCGCCCAGCGCGCAGGGGATGGTCTTGAAGGTGGCCTTGGCGGCGCCCTCGCCTTGTGCCGCAGTCCCCCCGTCGCCGCAGGCGGCCAGCGCCAGCAGCAACAGGGGCGCGGCGCGGATCACTTGCGGTCCAGCTGCGACAGGTCGCGCACCGCGCCGCGCGCGGCGCTGGTGGTCATCGCCGCATAGGCCTGGAGCGCGACGGAGACCTTGCGCGGGCGTTCCTTGGCAGGCTTCCAGCCCTTGGCATCCTGCGCCGCGCGGCGGCGGGCCAGTTCCTCGTCCGATACGGCAAGGTGGATGGTGCGCGCGGGAATGTCGATCTCGATCCGGTCGCCGGGTTCGACCAGGCCGATCTCGCCGCCCTCGGCCGCCTCGGGCGAGGCATGGCCGATCGACAGGCCCGAAGTGCCGCCCGAGAAGCGCCCGTCGGTCAGCAGGGCGCAGGCCTTGCCCAGCCCCTTCGACTTCAGGTAGCTGGTGGGATAGAGCATTTCCTGCATGCCGGGGCCGCCCTTCGGCCCTTCGTAGCGGATCACCACGACGTCGCCCGCCTCGACCTGCCCGGTGAGGATCGCGGTGACGGCGGCGTCCTGGCTTTCGTAGACCTTGGCCGGTCCGGCAAACTTGAGGATGCTTTCGTCCACGCCTGCCGTCTTCACGATGCAGCCCTCGCGCGCGATGTTGCCATAGAGCACGGCGAGGCCGCCGTCCTGACTGAAGGCGTGTTCCTTGCTGCGGATCACGCCGTTCTCGCGGTCGGCGTCGAGTTCCTTCCAGCGGCGATCCTGGCTGAAGGCAACCTGGGTCGGCACGCCGCCGGGGGCGGCCTTGAAGAAGGTCTGCACCGCCGGATCGTTGGTGCGCTTGATGTCCCACTGGTTGAGCGCGTCGCCCAGCGTGCGGGCATGGACGGTCGGCAGGTGGGTGTGGAGCAGGCCGGCGCGGTCCAGTTCTCCCAGGATCGACATGATCCCACCGGCGCGGTGGACGTCTTCCATGTGGACGTCGTTCTTGGCCGGGGCGACCTTGGACAGGCACGGCACCTTGCGGCTGAGGCGGTCGATGTCCTTCATGGTGAAGTCCACGCCCGCTTCCTGCGCGGCGGCGAGCAAGTGAAGCACGGTGTTGGTCGACCCGCCCATCGCGATATCGAGGCTCATCGCGTTCTCGAACGCGCCAAAGCTGGCGATCGCGCGCGGCAGGACGCTGCTGTCCTCTTCCTCGTAATAGCGGCGGCACAGGTCCACCGCCAGGCGGCCCGCTTTCAGGAACAGTTCCTTGCGGTCGGCATGGGTGGCAAGGACCGAGCCATTGCCCGGCAGCGACAGGCCCAGCGCCTCGGTCAGGCAGTTCATCGAATTGGCGGTGAACATGCCCGAGCAGGATCCGCAGGTCGGGCAGGCGGCGCGTTCGATGTCCTGCACTTCCTCGTCGGTGTAGCTCTCATCGCCCGCAGCGATCATCGCGTCGATCAGGTCCAGCGCCACTTCCTTGCCGCGCAGCACGACCTTCCCGGCCTCCATCGGCCCGCCCGAGACGAACACGACGGGAATGTTGATCCGCATCGCCGCCATCAGCATGCCCGGCGTGATCTTGTCGCAGTTGGAAATGCAGACCATCGCGTCGGCGCAGTGGGCGTTGACCATGTATTCGACCGAATCCGCGATCAGGTCGCGGCTGGGCAGCGAATAGAGCATGCCATCATGGCCCATCGCGATCCCGTCATCGACGGCGATGGTGTTGAATTCCTTGGCTACGCCGCCCGCTGCCTCGATCTCGCGCGCGACCATCTGGCCCAGGTCCTTGAGGTGGACGTGGCCCGGCACGAACTGGGTGAAGCTGTTGACCACGGCCACGATCGGCTTGCCGAAATCGCTGTCCTTCATCCCCGTCGCGCGCCACAGGCCGCGCGCGCCCGCCATGTTGCGGCCGTGGGTGGATGTGCGGGATCGATAGGCAGGCATCGGGCTTCTCCGGTAACGGGATTCGGCGGTTTCGCGCCCTATTACACGGAAAATTGCGCCGCGCAGGGCAAAAACGCGCGAAAAGCATCAGTGCCGGGACTGGTTCAGGCCAGTTCGAGCGCAATCCTGTTGCACAGCCGCGCCAGCCGTTCGGCCCATTGGGCCTGTCCCGCCGCATCGGCGATCAGGTCCTGGCGCACCTCGATCCCGACATAGGGGCGGCCCTCCGCCTCGGCATGGCGGTTCATCGTCGCGTTGAGCAGGCGGCCGGAATAGGGCTGCTGGTCCCCCACGATCAGCCCCGGCTCCTCAGCCAACAGGCGCAGGGCGAGCTTCGCCGCGCGCGCGTCCTCGTTGTAGAGCACGCCGCAATGCCACGGGCGCGGCTCGTCGGGGTGGCTTTCGAGGCACGGCGTGAAGCTGTGGAGGGAGAGGATCAGCGCCGGCGGGCAATCGTCCAGCAGCGCCGCGAGGGCCTGGTGATAGGGGTGGTAGAACCGCTCCAGCCGCGCCTGATGCGCCTGGTGATCGAGCAGGTTGCCGGGGATAGCATGGCCATCACTGGCGATCGGGATCACGGCGGGGGCGTGTTCCTCGCGGTTGAAATCGCACACCAGGCGACTGACCCCGCCCTGAAAGGCCGCAATCCCCGGTCGAGCGGCCATCAGCGCGCCGACCTGCGCCACGCCGATGTCGACCGCGATGTGCTGGCCGAGCAATTCGGGCGCGATGCCGAGATCGATGTCGGCGGGAACGTGGTAGGAGGCATGGTCGGACACCACCAGCACGCCCCCGAAGCGCGGCGTGCCGAGCAGGCGGTATGCCTCACCAGCCACAACACACTCCCTTCCCGTTCGTGTCGAGCGCAGTCGAGACACGCTGGCGCCCACGTGTCTCGACTGCGCTCGACACGAACGGGAGATTGAGTTGGGAAATCATCGCAGCCGCCCCAGCAGTCGCCACCAACCAGGGTGCGCTTCGGCAATCCGCACGTTCGCCGCCTCGGCCTGCGCCATGTCCTCGTAGAGCGCGAAGCAGGTTGCGCCCGATCCGGACATGCGGGCCAGCAGCGGCGCGGTTTCCCCGAGGGCGGTCAGGACATCGGCAATCGCCGGGCACAGGCCGACTGCGCCCGCTTCCAGATCGTTGCGCCCTTCCAGCGCGATGGTGCGCATGTCGCCTTGCGGCATGGGCCCGCGATCCACCCCGTCCCAGGCCGCATAGACCGGCCCGGTGGCCAGCGGCAGGCGCGGGTTGACCAGCAGGACCGGGGTTCCCGCCATCGTGTTCGGGATCGGTTGGAGCTCGGTCCCGGTGCCGAGCCCGATGCAGGCCTCGCTGCGCACGCAGGCGGGAACATCTGCTCCCAAAGCAGAGGCGCGATGCTGCCAGCCATCCGGCAGGCCATGCGCCGCCTCGACCATCCGGAACACCGCCCCGGCATCCGCCGAGCCGCCACCCAGGCCCGCCGCTACCGGCAGGTTCTTTTCCAGCGTGACGCTCCAGCCCTGCCCATGCGGCAGACCGGCCAACGCCCTGGCGACGATATTTCCAAACGGATCAAGCAGTTCGCCGCCAAACTCGCCAACCGTCCGCAGCTCGTCGCGCGGCGCAGGCACGGCTTCCAGCCGGTCGCCCGCGTCGACGAAGGCGAACAGCGTCTCAAGCTCGTGATAGCCGTCCTCGCGCCGCCGCCGGACGTGCAGCGCGAGGTTCAGCTTGGCGTAGGCGGTTTCCCGCATCAGGCCCTCCCCGCCGGGGGGAGGAGCCTGGGGTTACATATTGGGGTAGTTCGGGCCACCGCCGCCCTCCGGCGTGACCCAGTTGATGTTCTGGGTCATGTCCTTGATGTCGCAGGTCTTGCAGTGGACGCAGTTCTGGGCGTTGATCTGGAGGCGCGGTTCGCCCTCTTCGATGCCGACGAATTCATAGACCCCCGCCGGGCAATAGCGCGCTTCCGGCCCGGCATAGTGCTTGAGGTTGACCTCCACCGGGATCGAGGGATCCTTGAGCTGGAGGTGGCAGGGCTGGTCTTCCTCGTGGTTGGTGTTCGACAGGAACACGCTGGACAACCGGTCGAAGCTGATCACCCCATCGGGCTTGGGATACTGGATCGGCTGGTAGAGGTCGGCGCGCTGGATCGCCTCGCAGTCGCGGTGGTGCTTCATCGGCTTGGCGATGCCGAAGCCGAACAGGGTGCGCAGCCACATGTCCGCGCCCGCCAGGATCGTGCCGAGATCGCCGCCCCATTTGGCGAGCAGGGGCTCGGCATTCTGGACCAGCTTGAGCTCCTTGGCGATCCAGCTGTCGCGCACGGCGGCATCGTATTCGGCCAGCGAATCCGAACCGCGCCCGCCCGCGATGGCGGCAGCGGCGGCTTCGGCGGCGAGCATCCCGCTCTTCATCGCGGTGTGGCTACCCTTGATGCGCGGCACGTTGACGAAGCCGGCCGAGCAGCCGATCAGCGCGCCGCCCGGGAAGTCGAGCCTGGGCACCGACTGCCAGCCACCCTCGTTGATCGCACGCGCGCCATAGGAGACGCGGCGGCCCCCTTCCAGGATCGCGCGGATTTCCGGGTGCTGCTTCCAGCGCTGGAATTCCTCGAACGGGAAGACATAAGGGTTCTTGTAGTCGAGCGCCGTGACGAAGCCGAGCGCGACCTGGTTGTTGGCCTGATGGTACAGGAACCCGCCGCCCCAGGTGTCGCTCTCGCTCAGCGGCCAGCCCTGGGTGTGGATCACCCGGCCCGGCACGTGCTTGGCGGGATCGATGTCCCACAGTTCCTTGATGCCGATGCCGTAGACCTGCGGCTCGCAGTTCGCCTCAAGGTCATAGTGCGCCTTGAGCTGCTTGGTCAGGTGCCCGCGCGCGCCTTCGGCAAAGAAGGTGTACTTGGCGTGGAGTTCCATGCCCGGCTGGTAATCGCCCTTGCGGCTGCCATCGCGGGCAATGCCCATGTCCTGCGTGGCGACGCCCTTGACCGAGCCGTCCTCGTTATAAAGCACTTCGCTGGCCGGGAAGCCGGGGAAGATTTCCACGCCAAGCGATTCTGCCTGGCCCGCCAGCCAGCGGCACAGGCTGCCAAGGCTGCCGGTGTAGTTGCCATCGTTCGACATGAACGGAGGCATCGGCCAGTGCGGGACCGACATATGCTTGCCGCGGGTCAGCACCCAGTGCCAGTTGTCGGTGACGGGCGTTTCCGCCATCGGGCAGCCCTGGTCGCGCCAATCCGGCAGCAGTTCGTCCAGCGCCTTGGGATCGACCACCGCACCCGAAAGGATGTGCGCGCCCACTTCCGAGCCTTTTTCAAGGATGCAGACCGAAAGATCGGCATTGATCTGCTTGAGCCGGATCGCGGCGGCAAGGCCGGCCGGCCCTCCCCCGACGATCACGACGTCATACGGCATCGATTCGCGTTCGCTCATGGCCTGTTCCACCCCGGTGATGCTCTAATGAATTACCGCTTGTGCCTTGATTGCAGCGTCGCGGCAGGTCAAGACCGCAATGTGACTTTCTCTGGCGAAACCGGCGGCGCTGGGCGCACCCTGGCGCACGACCTGCGGGCCGCCCTGGCGTGGTGGCGCGATGCGGGCGTCGATCTCGACTTCGTGGACGAGGCCGCCGACTGGCTGGCCAAACCGCCCGCAGACCCTGCGCAAACCGAGGCCGAAGCGCCCCGCCCCGCATGGGAACCGCCGCGCCCCGCCGCGCCCGCGCAGCACCGGATTGCAGAAAAGGACTCCCTGCCTGCCGACCTGGCCGCCTTCACTGCCTGGTGGCTGGCCGAAGCCGACTTTGGCGATGGCGCAGTCACGGGCCGAATCGCTCCGTCCGGGATGCCCGGCGCCGCGCTGATGGTGCTGGTGGAAGAACCCGAAGCGGGTGATGCCGACAGCCTGCTGTCCGGGCCGGAAGGCAAGCTGCTGGGCGCGATTCTTGCCGCGATCGGCCTTGCGCGCGATCAGGTCTACCTTGCCAGCGCCCTGCCCCGCCACACCCCGGCGGCGGACTGGCAGGCGCTCGCCGTGATGGGTCTGGGCGAAGTGCTGGACCATCACGTGCGGCTGGTGGCACCCGGGCGGCTGCTGGTGTTCGGCGGGAACGCCTCGTCGCTTCTTGGCCACGGGCCAGCGAATAGCGGGAAGACTTTATCAAAAATTTACCATGAAGAGCGAGGACTGTCGGCATTGGCCGTGCCCGCGCTGGGTTCCCTTGCCGGGCGGCCACGAGGAAAGGCCGCCCTGTGGCGGGCGCTTCTGGAGTGGCTCGGGCCCGACTGGACGGGGACTGAACAGACGTGACGATCAAAGCAAAGGCCTGGCTCGCCGCCGCGGCAGTTTGCAGCGCGGCCGCTGCCTTTCCCGGCGTTGCCGCCGCCAACAGCGCGGCGGTCGACTATTTCCGCAACCGGGCGGCGCGCACCGCCGTGCCCAGCCTGCTGACCCAGGACGAGCGCGCTTACTACCGCGACCTGTTTGGCGCGATCGACAAGGGCGACTGGACCCGCGTCCAGTCCCTGTTCGCGCAGAAAAGCGATGGCCCGCTGCACAAGGTCGCGCTGGCCGAATATTACCTTGCCCCCACTTCCCCGCGCATCGA
>Ga0116179_1000306_pt1 | contig 38280 bp, 35 predicted proteins | sample AD_UKC071_MetaG_FD_89751 | JGI IMG/M metagenome (GOLD analysis project Ga0116179, IMG submission 89751) | Active sludge microbial communities of municipal wastewater-treating anaerobic digesters from USA - AD_UKC071_MetaG | ecosystem: Engineered > Bioreactor > Anaerobic > Digestate | place: USA...
ACCCCTGGTCGCACATATGTGCATCGACAAAATTCTACAATGCATCCGCTTTTCCCTTCTTTTGGAAAGGAATCCTTAAGTTAATTAGGAATAAAGCCCAGCATCCCTTCCTTTCACTGTGTAACTTCAAGCATAGCACATGGCCGTGATATTTTCCGGCAACAAAAAAAGGCTGTCTCGGTCGAGGCAGCCCTGCCGCGGTATGCGGCGCGACTATTAGATTAAGTGGAGGGTATCCAAACGTGTTGGTGTTGGCACCAGTATGTGTCTTGGGCATGTCGCCGCTGCGGCGCTTACGAACAGGATACCTGTTGCCGGAGCTTTTCTTCCAGCTCTTCCACAAAGGCAATGCTGTTGATGATGTCCGCCTTTGTCAGGTTGTCGAAGACTGCCTTGCAGAGCGCCGCCGAGAGCAACGGCAACAACACCAGGAACAGCAACCACGGCCAGGGATCGACAACCGCCAAAGCCGCAAAGGCAGCTTTGCTTATGACGTTGGCGGCCAACAGCAACCTGGCGCCGCTGTTGCCTTCCCGCACCAGCGCCAGGTAGTTTTTTACCGTCGAACCCTGGACCTGTTCCCCATTTATGTCCAGGCTGCAGGAGAGTTCCTGCCAGCTTCCGCAGGTCCTGGCCAGCACCCGCCGCGAACGCGCGCTGAGAATGTGGCGCAGTTGCTGGTGAGTCAGTACTTCCACCGGTATCAATATCATCAGGGCCAGGAGGACGCGGATATCTGCGCAAACAGCCAGTACCAGCAGATTAGCCAGTATGAACAGGTTCAGGCAGGTGGAGCAGAAACTCCTGACCGCGGCCAACGGCTCGCTTTTTATTTCCTGAACCGCAGACAGAAGCAATTCCGCGCAGACGGCTGCCAACAGCGCCGTCAGCAAAAAGATGACCTGGTTGACGTCCCCCCTGATTGCGCTGTCCATCCACAGCACCAGCAGCGCAATGAGCAACAATGCTACAGCACCGCAAAGCGTCAGTTCACTGGCCCGGCTCCTGTTTCGTTTCATTGGCACAACTCCCGCAACCTTGGTATGCAAAAAAAAACAGAGTGCAGTTCGGAGGCTACTTTATCTCTACTTGACCGGGCAGACTGAAGGTGCGCGGGATATCTTCCTCACCGTTGGGCATAAAGAAAGTGCGGGGGATATCTTCTTCGCCGTCAGGTGTGGGAAGAACAGAGAATGTGCGCGGGATGTCCTCTTCGCCGCAAGGTGTAGGAAGAATAGAGAATGTGCGCGGGATGTCCTCTTCGCCGTCAGGTGTGGGAAGAATAGAGAATGTGCGCGGGATGTCCTCTTCGCCGTCAGGTGTGGGAAGAATAGAGAATGTGCGCGGGATGTCCTCTTCGCCGTCAGGCGTGGGAAGAATAGAAAATGTGCGCGGGATGTCTTCTTCTCCGGCGAAGACCATCGAAGCGGGGTACAAAAGGATTGAGAAGACGAGAACTACCAACAAACCCTTCATCAACCTTTTCATAGCTCTACCCCTTTCCCATATACTTGGATTTCTGTGTTTAATATTATACAATAGTATCGAGTTAAATCATCCCGATGTTTTTCTGGGTTGCAGAGGAGAATAGCTATGTTTGTAAGTTACAATTTGGAAGGCTTCGGGCAGGAACTGCGGCGGATACGTAAAAACCTGGGTTTCAGCCAGGCCGAGGTGCAACAAAAAGTCGGGGTCAGCGTCGATACCATTCGCAAAATCGAGAGCGGGCGGGTTATCCCGAGGTACGACACTTTGGAATTGCTTTCTGTTGCCTACAAGCAGGACTTGCTGGAGTTGCTGAAAAACAGCCGTTCCAACAAGTTCCTCATGGAATACCACGATGACCTGGACTACGTCATCGCCCGCTATGACAAGGACACTGCAGCCCAGTTGAAGGAAAAATTGCAGGACAACTTCAACGCCAATTTCCGGCTGACCATGGTCAATCCCGATGAGCTCAAGCAGTTTATTACCTTTGTCGACGCCATTGACAGCTACTATTCCGGCGCTGTCATCGACGCCAGCAAACCCAAGCAAGAGCTCATCGAGGCCCTGCGCCTCACCATCCCCGATTACAACCTGGAGAGCTTTGATAAGTACAATTACACCTACATCGAGTTCCGGATCCTGCTTCTGCTCAGTTTATTTATCGCCAGGGAGAAGGACTTTGCTTTCAGCAACCGCATTTTGTACCACATCCTGGACAAGATCTCAGACAAAAACTACAACACCAAGTACGTCGATTTCCTCATCGGCAACATCTACTTCAACCTGGCTTACAACTACCACATGCTGGACGACCAGGCCAAGGTTATAGAAGTTGCCGACAAGGGCATAGACTTTTGCCTGGAAAAGCGGACCACCCACGTCCTCCATTCCCTGTATTACCGCAAGGGCATCGCCCAATACCACCTGGGCGACCCCGATTACATGGAATCGCTGACCATCGCCTTTTATCTCCTCAAGTCGGTCAAGTTTCCCCAGCTGTTGGAGGAATATAAAAAAATCACCAGGGAAAAGTACGGTATAATAATCAACATATAATTTAATCGCCAATTTAATCGGAAAAATGGCTTTCGGCACCGAAAGCCATTTTTCTTGGCGCCGGCTTTCCCCTGGTGTCGGTTTCAGTCATAATTTCCCGGGTAATGTCTCCCTCTGCACTGCCGGGGGCATGCCGGCGTTGTATTTTCTCTTTTTTGGTAATAATGTGCGGCAGGAATTATACCGTGGTTAAGCCCAAAAGCTGGGAGCAGCTGCACGAGCTCGTCGCCGGCTCCCCGGCCTGGTGGCACCAGTGAAACACCGGATTGCCGGTGTTTTTTTATAGTCGCCTGCCGGAAGGTCCCCTTCTGTACGAAACGGAACTTTAGTGCTATAATACTTGTAATCCGGCGCTGGGAATAACCTGGCGAGGGCGGGAAAAATGCCGGCTGAGGCAAACCGGGAGGTGGAGCAATGCCTGCCGCCTTTTTGGAGTACATACGCAGCAAAGGCAGCCGGAGTCCCTGGGCGCGGACGGACACTGTCCGCATCGGCGGCGCGACAGTGCCCCGGTTTTTCGACGAATTTTGGACGGCCAGGCAACGGCAGGCCTCTTCTCTGCATGAAATCTCGTACCGGGCCTGTTTTAAACCCCAGCTTCCCCGCTTTTTTATCCAGGCTTTGACCCGGCCCGGGGACGTGGTCTACGACCCCTTTTCGGGCCGGGGCACCACCGTCATCGAAGCGGGCCTGCTGGGCCGCAATGTGGCCGCCAACGACATCAACCCCCTCAGCCGGCTGCTCACCGCGCCGAGGTTTTGGGTGCCGTCGCTGGAGGAGGTGGCGGCCCGCCTGGATGCCCTGGACCTGACCAGGGAGGCCCGGGCGGATATGGACCTCTCCATGTTTTACCATCCCCGCACCGAGGCCGAAATTGTCAATTTGCGCGCCTATCTGCTGGAACGGGAGGCCCGGGGCCAGGCCGACCACGTCGACAACTGGATCCGCATGGTGGCCACCAACCGCCTGACGGGGCATTCCAGCGGTTTTTTCTCGGTCTACACCCTCCCGCCCAACCAGGCAGTAAGTCCGGTGCGGCAAATGCTCATCAATGTCAGCCGCAGGCAGAAGCCGGAATACCGGGACATCCGCTCCCGCATCCTGCGCAAATCCCGCAGCCTCATGCGCTCGCTGAGCAAAAATGACATCGTTGCCCTGAGGCAGGCGGGGCAAAGGGCGGTGTTTTTAAGCAAGGATGCCCGGTGCACCCGGGAGCTGCCCGCAGATTACGTGCACCTCACGGTGACATCGCCGCCCTTTTTAAACGTCGTCCAGTATGCCCGGGACAACTGGCTGCGCTGCTGGTTTAACGGCATCGACGCCGGCAAGGTGGAACGGGAAATCACTGCTTCCAATTCCCTGGCGGCCTGGTCTCAGGTGATGGAAGCCGTCTTTGCTGAGCTGTACCGCATCACGGCGCCGGGGGGCTGGGTGGCTTTTGAGGTGGGCGAGGTGCGCCGGGGCACCGTCAACCTCGACGAACACGCGGCGCCCCTGGGGATGAAAGCCGGCTTTCGGTGCGTGGCCATCCTCATCAACTGCCAGCAGTTCACTAAAACCGCCAACATCTGGGGGGTGCGCAACAACGACGTCGGCACCAACACCAACCGCATCGTGGTGTTTCACAAAGAATAAATGAAATCTTACCGGCAGGGAGCTGAGAATATGAAGGTTGAAAAAATCGGCAGCCGGGGTACTCTGTTTACCTTTGCCGCCAGCGACACCGGCTTTCCCGAAGAATGCTGCGTCTACCTCATCAACGGCAAGAACAGGGTCTACCTCTGCGACACCCACCTGGGCCCCGGGTCCATGGCCCCCGTCCGGGAATACATCCGCGCCAACGGCATGGCGGACAAGGAGCTGGTTGTATTCCTCACCCACGCCGACTACGACCACATCTGGGGGGCCTGTGCCTTTCCGGGGGCGACGGTGGCAGCCCACGAGGGCACGCTGGAGCGCATATACAACCGAGGCAGCCTGGAACTGCGCCGCTACGGACATTACAAAAACGGCGACGTCAAGCTGGTCTACCCCACCCTCACCTTTGACGGCAAAATCAGTTTTCGGGAAGACGGGGTGGAGTTTATCCACGCCCCGGGCCACACCAGCGATTCCGCCCTCTGCCACGACCGCGCCGACGGAGTGCTCTTTGTGGGCGACCTGGTGGAGCGGCCCAGGCCGGTTATCCAGGACCATGACCTGGAGCGCTACATAGACAGCCTGGAAAGAATCCGGGAGATGGAAGCCAAGATCATGCTCTCTTCCCACTCCGGCCGGGTTACCGCCCGGGACATCGAGGACAACATCGGCAGCATTCACCAGTTCCAGGACATGCTGGTCACAAAGCCGGCGCCCAACGAAACCCGGGAAGTCTCCCGGGCGCGCAAGCTGTATACTTTGCTGCTGTATGAAGACGCCATTGCCCAGACGGCAGGCAACACCTTTGATTACGAAGCCTTCCAAAAGGAGCTGTGGGATTCCCTGGAGCTGGATTACCTCAGCCCCCTGGACGCTTTGCTGGACGGCGTCGAGCACGAGGAACTCAAGCTGGCCCTGGAGAGCTACCTGGCCGGCCTGTAAGGCCGGCGCCCTGCCGCGCGCAGCGGGGGCAAGATTTGCGCCCCGGGGAGTATAATAAACCGGGCAACCTGGTCTGACCGAGGGAGTGAGACGAAATGAAGAAACGCCTCCTGCGCCTTATTGCCTTTGGCCTGCTGGCCGCGACCCTCTTTGCCTGGGCCTTCAGCCACGGCCTGGGCATATGGACCATCGACTGGGATAACCCCGCCCCTTTCCTGGCCGGGGATGTGCAGACAATTGAATACGTCGACGGCAAGCTGGTGGCCAACCTCCGCCAGCACCGGATTGAGTACCTGCCCCTCAGCGAGATGCCCCAACACCTGCTGGACGCCTTTGTGGCGGCGGAAGACCACCGCTTTTACTCCCACTGGGGCATCGACCCCTGGGGCCTGGGCCGGGCCCTGCTCATCAACCTGGATGCGGGGGCCATCGTCCAGGGAGGCAGCACAATCACCCAGCAGCTGGCCAGGAACATCTTCCTTAACTTCGACCAGAACATTGTGCGCAAGCTGGCCGAAATGAGCATTGCCCTGCAACTGGAACGCAGGTACAGCAAGGACGACATCCTGGAAATGTACATCAACCAGGTCAACTTCGGCGCCGGCAACTGGGGCGTCGTCAGGGCAGCCCGGGCGTATTTCGGCAAAGAGGTGCAGGACCTCACCATCGGCGAAGCCGCCCTGCTGGCCGGACTGGTGCAGGCCCCCAATGCTTATGCCCCTGCGGACGGAAACTGGGAGCGGGCCATCGCCCGCCAAAAGGAAGTGCTGCACAAAATGGTCAACCTGGGGTACCTCACCCCGGAGCAGGCCGCCGCCGAGGTATTCCAGCCTCAAAACTGACAGCCCCCCGGGCTGTTGACATATAAAATCTTGCGGGAGAGGTGATTGAATGGACAGAGTTATAAACATCCGGGAAATCCGGCCTGATGTGGAAGCCAAAATCAAAACCCTGGTTCCCCTGGTCCTGGCCGTGCTGGCCGCCCTTATCCTGGCCACCGGCTTCTATACCGTGGACTCGGGAGAAGAGGCCGTGGTGCTGCGCTTTGGCAGGCATGTGGATACCGTGGTCACATCGGGCCTCAAGTGGCGCATTCCCTTGATCGACAAAGTATGGAAAATCAAGGTCAGCGAGTTGCGGCGCCTGGAATTCGGCTTCCGCACCGTCAAGGAAGGGGCCAATGCCCAGTACGTCGAGGTGCCCCAGGAGTCCCTCATGCTCACCGGGGACGAAAACCTCATCAACGTCGAGACCATTGTCCAGTACAGGATCGTGGACATTGAAAAGTACCTTTTCCTGATCGACAAGGGCGAGGAAGCCCTGCGGGCTGCCGCCGAAGCCACCATCCGCCGGGTCATCGCCAACCATCCCATGGACGCCGCTTTGACGGAAAACAAGTCCGGCATCCAGCAGGAAATTCGCGACGACCTGCAATATATCGTCGACCGCTACAACCTGGGCGTCATGATTACCGCCGTTCAGCTCCAGGACGTCTACCCGCCCGATGAAGTCGACGACGCCTTCAAGGACGTGGCCAGTGCCCGGGAAGACAGGGCAGCCTTTATCAACCAGGCCGAAACCTATGCCAACGAGGTCATCCCCCGCGCACGAGGCAACGCCGCCGAAGCCATCAACAAGGCTGAGGCTTTTAAAGAACAGCGGATAGCCCAGGCCAGGGGCGATGTGGCCCTGTTCAACGAAATACTGGCCGAATACAGGCTGGGGCCGGAAGTAACCCGCACCCGCCTGTACCTGGAAGTGCTGGAGGAAATCCTCCCCGGCATGGAAGTTTACATCCTCGACGAACAGGGCAACACCATCAAGTGGCTGCCCATAGGAGGCGGTATGCAATGAGAGCCTGGAAAAAATGGCTGGTTGTCCCGGCCGTACTGGTCGTCGCCGTCATCCTCTTCAACCTCCTGACCTTCCGGGTCTACGTCACCGAGCACGCCGTAGTGACCCGCTTTGGCAACGTCTACAAGGCAGTGGTGGCCGACGCTTCCCGCGTCGAGGGCATCCGCAACAACCCCCGCTTTGCCGGCATTGAAATCGTCGAGGGCAGCGGCCTCTTTTTCAAAATCCCCTTCATCGACAAGGTGGAGTACTACAACTGCCGCCTGCTCACCTACGATGTGGACCCGCGGGAAGTCACCACCAGGGACAAGAAAAAGGTCATCCTGGACAATTACGCCCAGTGGAGAATCGTCAACCCCGTCCTCTTCCGGGTCACAATGCGCACCGAAGCAGCGGCCTATGTGCGCCTGGAAGACATCATTTATTCTCAGCTCAACCAGCACATCGGCAAAATTGACGCCGAAGTGCTGATTTCCGACAAAGACCACGTGACCGCCATGCTGGCGGAAATAGTGCAGGCAGCCAACGCCGAAGTCAAAGACTATGGCATCGAGATCATCGACGTGCGCATCAAGCGCACCGACCTGCCCCCGGAAAACAACGCCAACATCTTTAACCGAATGCGCACCGAGCGGGAACGCATGGCCATGCAGTACCGCTCCGAGGGCCAGGAGGAAGCGCAAAAGATACGCTCCGAAGCCGACCGGCAGGCCGCCGTCATCGAAGCCCAGGCCTATGCCGAGGCCGAGCGCATCCGCGGCGAGGGCGAAGCTGAAGCCCTGCGCATCTACGCTCAGGCCTACAACCAGGATCCCGAGTTTTACGAGTTTTACCGGACACTGCAGGCCTACCGCAAGGCCCTGCAGGACAACACAACACTGGTCATCGATGCCGATTCCGACTTTGCCAAGTTCCTCTTTGGCCACAGGTAAACAGCTGAGGGGCGCCGCCACGGCGCCCCTTTTCCAGGACAGGAGGTGGGTATGGGAGCGGAACAGCCTGCCCTCAATCCCTGGGTGCACGGCCGGCTGTTATTTTTTTTATTGAGGTCGCCAAGCTGTTCCGCAGGATTTTAAATGTATTCCACCGTGCCGCCGGCCTGGCGGACAGCCTCGAATATGCTTTCCGCCGCCTTGCCCGCCAGCAGGCCCCGGGCAATGAGTTCCAGTCCCTTGGGGGCGTTCACTTCAACCAGTTTGGAGTAGTTGACCACCGCCCCCGGAGGCAAAGTTATCCGCACCTTTTTGGCCCGTTCGGCGTCCGTCATTTTCATCCCCCTTTCGGGTTAAAGATAAGGGACCCCCTGCCCCGGGGTCCCTCACCCTTTAGAGGAACTCCACGCTGCCGCCGGCTTCTTTTACTGCATTCACAACGGTGTTGACCAGGTTATCCTTGTTCAAGGCAGGGATGCGGATTAACAGGCAAATGCCGGAAGGGCTGGATACTTCCAGCAGGTTGGCCAGATTGATGCTGGTGCCGGCGGGGATGAAGATCCTCAGCAAAGTCCCCGGTTTGAAGGGACAAGGGTGCTTGGCACTGTGTTTGAGGTCCGTTGGTTCCGGATACTGGAGCGGCGCTTGCTTCCCATAGTAGTAAGACACGTATTTCCCTCCTTCACTGGTTTACTACAGCCTATTCCCGCGCCGGGACGGCGGAAACAAGGCGAAAGCCACGCCCCGCATATAACATGGGCAGAAAAAAACCCCGCCGCGGCGGGGAAAAGGTCTAACGCGTCCGCTTTGTGCGGGGGGCAATTTTGATGGTGTTCTTTTTGTAACTGGCGTCGCCGTACCAGAGGATCAGTTGTTGCGCCGAGTCGATGGAGAAACTGCCGGCGGAAATGCGGATTTCATACCCTTCGGGGTACTGGTAGGACGGCACAAAGATCTCCGTCGGGGCGGCAATGGCGGGGTCGGGTTGGAAGCTGAACGTAAATTCCCGGGTCTTGAGCTTGAAGCGGATGCTCAGGGGCCGGCCGGCGATGCGCCGCGGCCACGGCCGCACCACGGCTTCCAGGGCCCGGCCGCCGGAGTTGATGTCGTTGGGATCGGTCTGCTGGTCCCGGCTGAAGATGGACAGGTCCTCGCCGTTCCAGCCGTCGCCCCGCTCATTGCTGTTGTCGGCGGTGTAGTTCCAGAGGGTGAAGTTGTGGAAATTGGCGTCCAGAGCCCGCATCAGCCTGTCCATGGCGGCAATCTGGATGCGAAAATCCCCGGTCTTGTAGGCGCGCCCCTTGTGCATGTCCATGGCGATGCCGGTTTCGCCGATGAGGGTCGGCATGCCGCCCAGAACTTGTTTTGCCTGTTGCTGGAAGCGGTGCAGCTCTTTAATCATCTGCCTGAGGACCCGGCGCCGGCCCAGGACGATTTTTTCCTTTTCCTGGTCGAAGGTAACGCCGGGAATGTAGCGCTTGAGCACCAGGGTGACGGGCTCGTACCAATGGGGAGCGTAGACCATGTTGTCGCCGTCCTCCCGGGTCCACACCGTCGGCTTGTCCATGTCAGCAAACTCCATAAAGATGGTGGCATCGGGATCAACCGTGCGGATCTGGCGGGCAAATTCCACGATGAAGGGCTTCATGAAATCCCGGGCAAAGTCCACCGCCCTGCCCCCGACCTGGGCAAAGTAATGGGGCTGGTGGAGGACGGCCCGGCCGTCGGCAGTGATTTCCCACACGCCGTGGTTGCGCCACACACACTGATGCCCGGGCAGCCATGCCCTGCGTCCCCTGGGGTCCACCAGTTGCTTGCCCCGCCTGCGGATGCCGGTGAGGCCGATGTGCCACACCTCCACCTCCTGGGGCAGCCCTTCGCCCAACTGCATGGCCTGCCAGGGGGTGGGCGTCGCGCCCATGCGCGCCAGGGACTGATGCTGGCGCAAGTCCCGCCAGCCTATCCAGCCTGGCGAGGGCTCGTTGAGGGTGTCGTAGCCCAGGACATGGGGAAGGCCCTTGAGTTTGGCAGCCACTTTTTTAACGGCTTCGAAGTAATGGGTCTGGAGGTAATCCTGGATGGGCACCCCCTCCACCCTGGTCTTGGGGGCAAAGGTGTTGCCGGCAAAGAAAAGGGTGAACATGGTGGCGGCGGCCAGCTTGGCGTAATTGGTGGGCCAGATCATGCGGGGGAAAGGATCGCCGTGGGTGTTGTGGACGATGGCGGCCCCGGTGGCCTGAAATCCCTCCATGTCCAGGCCCGCAACTTCCAGCGTCCAGCCCGGCGCGCCGTCGCCGCCGCTGAACCGGCTCCACACATCCTGGTGGGGATCGATGAAGACGTAAAAGCCGTATTCGCCGGCTTTGGCCACCACTTCGTACAGGAAGTCCAGGTACTCCTGGTCGTATATTCCCGGGCCGGCATGCTCTATGGCCTCCCAGGTGATGAGAAAGCGCAGGCAGTTAAAGCCCCAGGCTTTGAGGCGGGCGTAATGCTCGTCGGCTTCCTCCAGAGGAAAGGGCCGGCCGACAAAGGACACCTGCCGGTGCTGAAAAAAGCCTTCACGCACGTGGCTGGGCATATACGGAGTAAACGGGTTTTTGGTGCTGCCGCCCAGGTTGACGCCCCTGAGCAACACCATCCTTCCCTCCCGGTCGCTGAACTGCAATCCATTGGGTTTAAGCATTGCACCACTCCCAATTATATAGTCAGAATGAAGTTCAACACCAGGTCTGAAAAACCCTGCTCCCGGCGCCGGCCAAAACGACAAAAGGGAGCCCAAAGGCTCCCTTCTTACTGCAGAGGCGTGGTTTCGGTGGCCTTGCGGTTTTTGTCGGGGGGCTGGCTGAAGACGTGCTCTATGCCGCGGACCAGGGTGTCGTCTTCCAGCACGCTGTACAGGTGGTAAGCCAGGTCTTCGCGGTCCAGCAGCACTTCCTCCAGCACTTCCACGGTGCCGAAGTCGTTGAGTTCATGGGCCCGCTTGATCTGCTTGCGCAGTTCCTGCTGCAGTTTCATCTCGTGCTCCAGGTCGTTGCGCAAAAAGTCCCGCATGGTGTAACGCCCTTCGGCCTCGCACTTGATGTAGGACATCTCGTGTTGCACCACCGGGTGGGCGGTGGGGATGCCGCCCAGGCGGGCAATGCGCTCGCCGATTTTGTCAATGTGCTCGATGGTCTTTGCGATGTGCTCCTCCAGGAGATGGTGCAGGGAGATGAAGCCCTCGGCGCCCTCGCTGAGCCAGTGGTGCTTGTTATACTGGTGCAGGGCTACGTGAAGAGCGCAATTGTGTTTGTCCAGCTCGTAGGCCATTTCCAGGCGGACGTTGTGATCCAGGCTGATGCCTGAGCCCTTGACGGTTTGCGGGTTTTGCCGCTTGACCATGGGATGGCCGGGCTGCATATACGGCTGGTTCATTTTGGGCTGGTTGACATCCAGATTCTTGGGCAAGAAACACCGCTCCTTTCCAATGATTTGCCTTCTCCTTCAAGTATGCCCCGCCGGCCGGCGGGTCTATACGCCACGGGCTCCGGCAAGAAGCGGGACAAAAAACGGGGACTCCCTTTTCCGGAATCCCCGTTTGTATCTTTCAGTCCGGCTTGTATTCCAGCAGATCGCCGGGCTGGCAGGCCAGGACCCGGCAGATGGCATCCAGGGTTGAGAAACGAATGGCCCTGACCTTGCCGGTTTTGAGATTGGACAAGTTGACTACGGAAATCCCCACCCTTTCCGCCAGTTCGGTAAGAGACATTTTCCGGTCGGCGAGGACACGGTCAAGCCTGGTTATTATCGCCACATCAGTCCCTCCTAAAGGGTCGCATCTACTTCATCCTGCAGGTAGTTGCCGTAGCGGAAAACGCCGGCCAGGACCAGGAGCAGCAGCCCTATCAGGAGCATGGACAGATCTACCGTAACTGCCACATCCATATTTGCAATGGCAAAGGTTTTTATGCCGGCATATGCCATCACCGCCCGGATTACGCTGATCAGCACCGAACCTGCCAGCAGGATAATGCCAAGCACCTTGATTCTCCCGGCGTTGGCCGGGGCAAAGGGTTTGTCCTGGAGGACGGTCTCGAGGATCCCCATCAGCTGCCATTGGATGAGGGCAAATCCCCCGCCGAGCACGGGCGCGACGCCAAAGGCGGCCAGCAGCAGCGGACGGAGGTTGAACACAGTTCCCGGAGGAGGCTCCAGGCGGTAGCGCAGTACACCGCCCGCAGAAAACAGGAAGGTGCCGGTCTCCCTCTGCCAGACGCCCTCCGGAGCCAAAAGGACCACCGCCAACAGGAGCAGGGACAGCACCCCGCACACCACCGACAGCCAGAAAAGGAACTTGGTCAAAGCATGCAAAGTGCCGGCAAGACGCTTAAAGTTTTTCACAAAATACACCTGCCTTTTGTAATTCCTGCCCCCATTGTAATGGAGGAAATAACGTTTGTCAAGTAATATTTAATATTTATCATTAAACTCTTAACCTATATCGTAAATTTTTAGGTATTTGCACACATATTTTCCGCTTCAATACTATGGTAATGAAATTGATTCCCGGGAGGCATTGTCATGAGCAAGAAATTCCTTTTTGCCGGCGCCCTGGCGCTGGTCCTGGCTTTGGCCCTGAGCGGGTGCAGCCAAAGGCAGGACGGCCTGACCAGGGTACGCCTCAATGAAGTGACCCACTCGGTCTTTTACGCCCCGCTCTATGTGGCCATGAACCTGGGCCTGTTTGAAGCCGAGGGCATCGACCTGGAGTACGCCACCGGACAGGGGGCGGACCACGTCATGACGGCCCTGCTGTCGGGCCAGGCGGATATCGGGTTTATGGGCCCCGAGGCCTCCATTTACGTCTACAACCAGGGCCAGGCAGATTACGCCGTCAACTTTGCCCTGCTCACCCAGCGGGACGGCTCCTTCCTGGTGGCCAGAGAGCCCATGCCCGACTTTACCTGGGAAGACGTGCGGGGCAAGTCCATCATCGGCGGGCGGCCCGGTGGCGTCCCCCTGATGACCCTGGAATACGTCCTTAAGAAACACGGCCTCATGCCCGGCGAGGACGTGGAGGTCCTCACCCACATCCAGTTTGCCCTGATGGCCGGCGCCTTCACCGGCGGCGAGGGAGACTTCGTCACCCTGTTTGAGCCTGTGGCCACAGCGCTGGAACAGGAGGGCAAAGGTTACGTGGTAGCCTCAGTGGGGGCGGAAAGCGGCGAAATCCCCTATACCGCCTTCTGCGCCGCCAAGAGCTACATTGAGAAAAACCCCGAGCTCATCGAAGCCTTTACCCGCGCCATTTACCGGGGCCAGGTGTGGGTACAGCAGCACAGCCCCGCAGAAATTGCCGAAGTCATCCAGCCCTCTTTCCCCGACACCGACCTGGAAACCCTCACCCTGGTGGCGGCCAGGTACAAGGAAATAGACGCCTGGCGGCCTGATCCCCGCTTCCCCCGGGAAGCCTTTGAGCGCCTCCAGGATGTCATCGAGCTGGCCGGCGAGCTGGAGAAACGGGCACCCTACGACAAACTGGTGACCAACTACTTCGCCGAAAAGGTCATGGCCGGCGACGAATAGGAAAACAAGGAGGAATGTGCCATGGGGGTGCCATTGGTACAGGTCCGGGACATCGCCATGAAGTACCACAGTCCCGAGGGGGAGATCCTGGCCCTGGACGGCGTCACCCTGGACGTGGATAAGGGAGATTTCATCAGCGTGGTGGGGCCCAGCGGCTGCGGCAAGTCCACCCTGCTCAACATCATCGCCGGCCTCGTGCGGCCGACCCGGGGCGTTGTCACCATCGACGGGCGCCCGGTGGAAGGTGTCAGCTCCCTGGTGGGCTACATGCCCCAGACCGACCAGCTCTTCGAGTGGCGCACCGTGTGGAAAAACGCCATCCTGGGCCTGGAAGTGCAAAACAAGCTCACCGCCGAGAAAAAGGAATTTGTCCAGTCGCTGCTGGCCCGTTACGGGCTGTGGGAATTCCGCAACGCCTTCCCCAGGCAGCTGTCCGGCGGCATGCGCCAGCGGGCAGCCCTGATCCGCACCCTGGCCACCGATCCCCAGATTCTCCTCCTGGACGAAGCCTTCTCGGCCCTGGACTACCAAACCAGGCTGGTGGTGTCCGACGAGGTCAAGGACATCATCGTCCAGGAAAGGAAGACGGCCATCCTGGTCACCCACGACATCGCCGAGGCCATCAGCATGGCCGACAAAGTGGCGGTCCTGACCCGGCGGCCCGGCAGGATCAAGGCCGTGCACGATATCGTCCTGACCTGCGCCGAACGCACTCCCATCAAGTGCCGGGAGGCGCCCGAATTCAGGGACTACTTCAACGCCATCTGGAAGGAGCTGGACATCCATGCAGGTTAAAGACGCCGCCATGTCCCCCGAACATCTGGCTTATCTGCGGTCGCTGCGCAGAAAAAGGAGAAACATCGCCGCCGCCCGGGTGCTGCTCCTGGTCGCCTTGTTGCTGCTGTGGGAAGTCGGGGCCAACCTGGGCTGGGTCAACCCTTTTATCACCAGCCAGCCTTCGGGTATAGTCCGGACCATAGCCAACCTGTACAGGGACGGCGAACTGTTCCGGCACATCGGCGTGACGGTGTACGAGACGGTGGTGGGCTTTACCCTGGGCACGCTGCTGGGCACAGCCATCGCCGTCGTCCTCTGGTGGTGGGAAGGCCTGGCCAAAGTCCTGGAGCCCTACCTGGTGGTGCTAAACAGCCTGCCCAAGATCAGCCTGGGGCCCATCATCATCGTGTGGATTGGCAGCGGTTCTGCCGCCATCATCGTCATGGCCCTGCTGGTCTCGGTGGTGGTCACCATCCTGGGCGTGTATTCGGGCTTTGGCCAGGTGCACCCCGACCGCATCAAGCTTCTCCGCTCCTTTGGAGCCAGCAAGGGGCAGATCCTGCTCAAGGCTATATTGCCCGGCAGCATCCCCACAGTCGTTTCCGCCCTCAAGATAAACGTCGGCCTGTCCTGGGTGGGAGTCATCGTGGGGGAGTTCCTGGTCTCCAAAGCCGGGCTGGGCTACCTGGCGGTGTACGGCGGTCAGGTCTTCCGCCTCAACCTGGTCATGACCAGCGTCATCATCCTGGCCATTGCCGCCGCCCTGATGTACCAGGCCGTGGTCTTTCTGGAAAAACTCTTTACCCGCTGGCAACAATAAACCGGATCCTCGGGATCCGGTTTATCTTTTTGCTTTATTCCACCGTCACGCTCTTGGCCAGGTTGCGGGGCTTGTCGACGTCCAGGCCCCGGGCCGCCGCTGCATAATAGGCCAACAGCTGGGTGGGGATGACGGCCAGCAGCGGCATCAGGGCAGCGGGCAGCTGGGGCAGCTCGATGCATGCATCGGCGGCGTCGGCCAGCAGCAGGGGAAACTGGGTGATAGCATGGACAACAGCTCCCCTGGCCTTGGCCTCCCTGATATTGCTGACGGTCTTCTCCAGCAGTTCGGGCTGGGTGGCCAGGCCGATGACCGGCACTCCCTCTTCGATGAGGGCCAGGGCGCCGTGTTTCAGCTCCCCGGCGGAATAGGCTTCGGCATGGATGTAGGAAATCTCTTTGAGTTTCAGGGCTCCTTCCTGGGCCACCGCCCAGTCCAGCCCGCGGCCGATGAAGAAGGCATTGCGCCACTCCGTGCTGGCCCGGCCCAGCTCCTGCACCCGGGGCTCCACGGCGGCCAGCACCCCCTCGGCCAGCTGGGGCACCTGCCGCAGGCCGCGGCGCAGTTCGTCAAAGTACTCCTGTTCCCGCCCCAGCGCCTGGGCAACATGGCAGGCCAGCAGCGCCAGGACGGCCAGTTGGGTGGTATAGGCCTTGGTGGAGGCCACGGCTATCTCCGGGCCCGCCGCCGTGTAGATGACGTTGGGGGCCTCCCGGGCCATGGTGCTGCCCGCCACGTTGGTGACGGCCAGAACCCTGGCGCCGCGGCGCAGGCCCTCCCGCATGGCGGCCAGGGTGTCGGCGGTTTCCCCCGACTGGCTGATGACGATGAGTAGGGTGTCGGGGCCCAGAATGGGGTTGCGATAGCGGAATTCCGAGGCCAGGTCGTTTTCGGTGGGTATGCGCAGCACCGATTCAAAGAGATGTTTGCCCAGAAGCCCGGCATGGTATGCGGTGCCGCAGGCGACGATGGAGATTTTGCCGATACCGGCCAGGTCCCCGGGGCTGAGGCGGCAGTCGGGAAAGCTTATGCCCCCGTCCCGGTCCATGTACCTGCCCAGGGTGTTGCGCAGGGCTGCCGGCTGTTCAAAGATTTCCTTGAGCATGTAATGGGGGTAACCGCCCTTTTCCACAGCTTCGGCATCCCAGTTGATTTCGGTTACCCTGGCGTCCACGGCCCTGCCCGTCCGGTCCAGAACGGCAACGCCCTCCCGGGTCAGGCGGGCCAGCTGCCCGTCCTCGAGGATTATTACCTTGCGGGTGTGGGCCAGCAGGGCAGGGATGTCGGAGGCGATAAAGTACTCGCCTGCGCTCAGGCCGATGACCAGGGGATTGTCCTGGCGCACGGCCACCAGTTCGTCGGGCCTGGCCCCGGCCATAACGGCCAGGGCATAAGAGCCCTTGAGGCGGGGCAGGGCTTTCAGCACCGTTTCGGCCAGGTCCCCCGTCCACAGCTCTTCCAGGAGGTGGGGAACGACTTCGGAGTCGGTTTCCGAGTCAAAGCGGTGACCCCTGGTCTTGAGGTCGGCAATGAGTTCCCGGTAATTTTCGATGATGCCGTTGTGCACTACGGCAAACTGCCCGGTGCAGTCGGTATGGGGATGGGAGTTGGCGTCGCTGGGCTCGCCATGGGTGGCCCAGCGGGTGTGACCGATACCCGCCGTCCCCGGGGGCAGTTGGGCCGCCTTCTCCTCCAGGCGGCTGAGCCGGCCCGCCGTCTTGACGATGTGAATGCCGCTATGGTACACGGCCAGGCCGGAGGAATCATAGCCCCTGTATTCCAGACGTTTCAGACCTTCTATCAGGATGGGGGCCGCGGCCCGGCCCCCGATATAGCCAACAATGCCACACATATAATCTGCATCCTCCGCGTATTCAGTTTTGCCCTGAACCGGGTTGTATTGTCCCGGGAATCGCTTCCCGGATTTGTCCAACCGTTAACGGCAGTCCAGGTTGCCGGGGGGTCATCCGCCGAATCTTTCGCTAAACCCCCGTCCGCGTCAACTTGGCCGCGGCCAAGTCCAGGCGCTTTTTTCCATTGGCAGTGGACATCCCCCCTTCCCATGCTGTTGGCAGCTGTCGCTACCTTTGCTGTTCCTCGATGACCCGGGCGATTTCCCCGGCCAGGGTCGCCAGTTCGGCTTCGTCGGGGCCTTCCAGCATGACCCGGATCAGGGGCTCGGTGCCCGACGGGCGCACCAGCACCCGACCCCGGCCCTGCAGCCGGGCTTCGGCTTGGGCTATTGCCGCCTGAATAGCAGCGTTTTCAGACCAGCCTTCTTTTGTGCCCACCCGGACGTTGTGCAGCACCTGGGGCAGGCGCTCCATGATGGCCGCCAGCTCTTCAAGGCTGCGCCCTGTCTCGGCCATGACCTGCATGAGCTGCAGGGCGGTGAGCAGGCCGTCGCCGGTGGTGGCGTAACGGCGGAAGATGATGTGACCCGACTGTTCGCCGCCCAGGTTGTAATCGCCCCGGAGCATGGCTTCCGAGACGTAGCGGTCGCCCACCTTGGTGGTGACTGTTTTTATGCCCAGCTTGCGGGCGGCCAGGTGCAGACCCATATTGCTCATCACCGTAACCACCAGGGTGTTGTCCCGCAGCTGTCCCCGGCGCAACAGGCCCTGGGCGCAGATGAGCATGATCTGATCGCCGTCGACGACGTTGCCCCGGGCGTCGACGGCAATGAGGCGGTCGGCATCGCCGTCCAGGGCCAGACCCAGGTCGTACCGTCCCGCTTTAACGGCGGCGGCCACGGCCTGGGGATGGGTGGAGCCGCAATCCCGGTTGATGTTGATGCCGTCGGGTTCGGCGTTGATGACGTCCACCCGGGCCCCGCAGCGTTCCAGCACCTGCCGGCCCAGACCCGAAGCGGCACCGTTGGCGCAGTCCAGTACAACCCTGAGCCCGTCCAGGGAGCGATCCAGGGTGGACACCAGGTAGTCGCAGTACTTTTCCGCCAGGGTTTCGTCCCGGAAAATCCTGCCCACCCCGGCGCCGGCAGGACGGGGCAGGGTGTCCAGGCCGTGGCGGTATAGTTCCTCAATGGCCAGTTCCTGGTCGTCTTCCAGTTTTATGCCCCGCGGGTTGACGAACTTGATGCCGTTGTCCTGCATGGGGTTGTGGGATGCAGAGATCATCGCCCCGGCCACGGCGCCGGGATAGCGGCCGGCGGCCCAGGCCAGGCCCGGGGTGGTAATGATTCCAGCCAGGCATACGTCGAGACCCGTCGAAGCAATGCCGGCGGCCAGGGCCGCTTCCAGCATGGCCCCCGACAGGCGGGGATCCCGGCCGATGACAATGGCGCCTTTATTGCCCCTGCCCAGGTACGAGGCAGCTGCCCTGCCCACGGCCAGGGCCAGTTCCGGCGTCAGCTGGGTGTTGGCTTCACCGCGGATGCCGTCGGTGCCAAAGAGCGTGCGCAAAATCGTCACTCCTTCCAGTTCAAATTGCGCCGCAGCAGGAAGTGATCCAGCTGGCGCTTGTACAGGTTGGTTTCCAGCCACTCTTTCAGCGTCTTTTCGTCCAGGTAGCGAATGAGTTTTCCCTCGTTGGCCAGGGATATCGCTCCCGTCTCTTCGGAAACAATGATGGCCACGGCATCCGATTGCTCCGAGATGCCCAGCCCTGCCCGGTGCCGGGTGCCCAGGTCGATGTTGAGCTCCGGGTTTTCCGACAGGGGCAAGAAGCAACTGGCGGCACGGATGCGGTCGCCCCGGAGGATGACTGCTCCGTCGTGCAGCGGCGTGTTGGGTTCAAAGATGTTGATGAGCAGTTCGGCGCTGATGGCGGCATCGACGTTGATGCCGGACTCAGACCAGTCCTTGAGCCCCGTCTCCTGCTCCCAGACTATCAGCGCCCCGATTCTCCTTTCCGACAGGCTGAGGATGGCCCGCACCACTTCGTCTATAGCGTGGGTGCGTTCCCTGGGCCCCAGCAGCGAAGATTTGGAGAACAGGCTGCCCCGGCCGATATGCTCCAAAGCCCGGCGCAGCTCGGGGTAGAAGATGATGGGCAATGCCACCAGGCCTACCGTCAGGACCTGGTTGAGAAGCCAGTTGGTCAACGCCAAACCGACGAACTGGCTGACGAAGGCGCCCAGGACGATGACGGCCAGCCCTTTGAGCAACTGCACCGCCCTTGTGCCCCGGATGGCCATGTACAGGCGGTAGACTATAAACAGCACGATGGCTATGTCCAGCGCAACCACCGGGGTCGCGCCGGCGAAAGCGTTTCGCAGTTCTTTCAGCATCACCATACCCCCTGTCTTAATCCAAGTCCGGCAGGACTGCTCAGCACTGTAAATCCGTCGGCCTTGAGCGCAGGCGCGCTGACGCCTCCCCACAGCCCGCCAAAGAGCCTGGGTTCATCGCCGATCATCTCCACCTGGTTGAAGAGTGCCACCAGATCCTGGATGAAGCGGAGGCCGGGCAGGGCGGCGGTCAGCCTGCCGTTTTCAATCAGCAGCGTTCCGCCGGCCGTCACGCCTGTGACAAGGCAGCGGCGGGAATCGAGGATTTTAAGACCGTCCAGCCGGGAAACGAGGATGCCCCGGCGCGTGCTGGCAATCATGTCGTCCAGCATGGCGTTGCCAGCCTCCAGGAAAATGTGGCTGGGCTGGGATCCGTCGGTGCCCGGGCCCGATGCGTGGCCGGTGCCCGGAAGGTTGAGGGCGGCAGCCACCTCGTTGTTGCAGGCCACATTGACGACGGCCCCTTTGCTGACCAGGTGCAGGCGTTGTTTGGGCACGCCCTGAAAATCGCAGGGAACGGCGAGCCCCCTGGGATCCAATCCGTCATCCCATATATTTATATTGTCACCAAAAATTTTGGCGCCAATTTCCGTCACCGGCGAGCAACGGCGCAGAAAAGCGCGGCCGCTGAAGGCGGTTTTGGCCAGGACGCCGAGCAATGCGGCCACCGCCGCCGGTTCCAGCACCACGATATACTGGCCGGCAGCAATGGACTGGGGAAAAGCTGAGGCCTGGCTCTTGGCGGCGGCCTCCAGGAAAACGTCCATCAGCCGCAAGTGACCGGCGTCGCGGCTGCAGGCATATCCGTAACCCCGGCCCTGGCCGCGGCCGGAAACGGCGACGGCAAAGCGGGCAAAGGTGACGGGGACGGTGGCGGCCAGGCCGGCAGTATTGGCAATGGTCAGTTGGCCGGTTTCGCTGCACAAGGAAGCGTCGATGCTGACATCGAGCCGCCTGGCCATGTCGATGAGGGGCGCCAGGCTTTCCGCCCTCTGCGCCGGAGTCTGCCCGGCAGTGGCCGGGAAAAACACCTTCATTTCCCGGTAGCCGGTGTCGCCGGTGAGGAGCAGGGGACCGGGAATGCCCTGGGCGGCATTGCTCCTGGCTTTGGCGATGGCCTTGCGCAACCCCTCAATGGTGAGGCGGCTGTCGGTATGCCGCCCGACAAAGCCTCCCTGTTCCACACGCACGTCCACCAGGAGTTCATCCCGGTGGCTGCCCTGGATCAGGGCGTTGGCCTGCGCGCATGTCTCCCCGACCGAGCGGGCGAGGACGGAAATCTCCGCCTTTACATCCCGCGGCAAAACCTTTTTCAATATTTCCAGCAGCTTACCCTGGTGTTTCACAGCTCAGCCCCCACTTTCACGCCGCGGATGCGCACCGGAACCAGGCTGTAGCCCACGGGAATTCCGTCAGCCAGCAGGCCCAGCTGAAACCGCTCCCCTTCGCCGGCCACTGCGTCGCAACCGCTCCAGAAGGCTGCGGGATAGCCCTTAAACAGGGGCGCCCGCACCATGCGGCGCACCTGTCCGTATTCGATGAGCCACCCCGCTTCGGCAGCGGCCACAAAGCCCTGGAGGTTGGGGTCCGGCGCAAAGGCGCTGCAGGTGTCCAGGACAATGCCCCGCTCGATGCCGGCCACCAGGTCCTTGAAGGAGCCTGAACCCGGCTGCAACACCAGGTTGGTGGGCCAGGGCAGGGGCGGGTCGAACCAGGAAGGAGCCCGCAGCGCTCCGGTGCCGGCGCGGCCGACAGCGGCAGCCTGTTCCCGGCCTGAAAAGAATTCAGTGTAGACACCGTTTTTGACCAGGGCAAAGGAGCGGGCCGGCGTTCCCTCGCAATCGTAGCCGAAGCTGCCGGCGCCGTCGGGGTACGCGGCGTCGGCGACTATGTTCAGCAAGGGCGAACCCAGGCGGGCGACACCCAGCTCCTCGACAGGGATGGAGCCGAACAGGCCCAGGCGCGCCCTGTACCCGCACGTGTAGTGCAACAGCGCAGCCAGCATCGAGCCGTGGACGATGACGTCGGCCACGCCTGCCGGGCAGGGGGGCGCCTTGAGCAGGGCGACGGCCTCCCGGGCGATGCGGCGGCCGTTACCGGGCAGGTCCAGATCCGCGATGTATTCGTACCCGGCGCCGGCATAACTGCCTTCCGGTCCCGGCCAGCTGCGCCGGACGGTATCCGCTGCGCCGGCGGCCAGGACCTGCACGCCGCCGCCGCTGAGAAGCAGCGTCTGCTCCAGCTCCGTTCCCTCACTGTTGACATATACCCTGCGTTCCCGGACAAAGCGAAGCCGGGTTTGGCGCCAGGTGATGCCGGCTTCGTCCATGGCGGCATCGGCGGCCCGCAGCACTTCCGTTATTTGGGCAACGCCTACGGCGAAGGGGTCGATTTGGTACGGGGTGTGCCACTGCCCCTGCACCGGGGCAGGCGGGCCGAGCTCCACGTGCCTTTCCGGCCGGGGAGCCAACCGGGTCGCTTCCAGGGCGGCTTTGACCAGGCGCTGGACGGCCTGCTTACCCCCCGCCGGGCAGGCGGCAAAGCCCCAGCGGTCGCCGGCCAGCACCCGGGCCGACAACCCTTTGCTGCTCCGGGTGTCGGCGCAGCTGATGCGCCCGTTTTCCATGGCCAGTTCCTTTTCCTCCTGCTCCACCCAGGCCAGCTCGGCATACCGGGCGCCCCCGGCCAGGCTCAGCTCCAGCCCCATTTTGACAATCTGTTCCAGCATCTCCACCCCCTTTGCCTCCCTTGCGCTTTCTCCGTTTAAAATTTCGCCGGCGGGAAATAAAAAACCTGCCGCAATCCTGAAAAAGGAGCCCGCAGGCTCCTTTGTCCTTATTTAAATTTTGCCAGGACTTCTTCCAGGGTGGGACTGCCGATTTCCTGGAGCTCATAGCGCACCCGCACCGCCGGTTTGCTGATCTTCAGCACCCGGGTGAGGTCGATGGGGGTGGCCGCTATGACCAGGTCGCAGTCGATGGCATTGATGGTCTGCTCCAGCTCGGCGATTTGCCTGTCGCCGTAACCCATGGCGGGCAGGACGTCTTGCAGGTGGCGGTATTTGGCAAAGGTGTCCTTGATGCTGCCCACCGCCCAGGGCCGGGGATCGATAATCTCGCCGGCGCCGTACTTCCGGGCCGCCACCATGCCGGCCCCGTAAGCCATTTCACCGTGGGTGAGGGTGGGGCCGTCCTCGATGACCAGGACGCGCTTGCCCCTGATCTTATGGCCTTCTTCAACAAAGATGGGCGAGGCCGCCTCGATGACGACGGCGTCGGGACAGCAGCGCTCGATGCTGGCGCGCACAGTGCTGATGCCCTCGGGGGATGCCGTCTCGATTTTGTTGATGACGACGACATCGGCCATGCGCAGGTTGGTTTCGCCGGGATGGTAGTTGACTTCGTGGCCGGGACGATGGGGGTCGACCAGGGTGATGTACAAATCGGCCTGGTAGAAGGAAAAGTCGTTGTTGCCGCCGTCCCAGACAATTATGTCCGCTTCTTTCTCGGCTTCGGCCAGTATCCTGGCGTAATCCACGCCGGCGTAGACGATGATGCCCCGGTCAATGTGGGGTTCGTACTCTTCCCTCTCTTCAATGGTGCACTTGTGCAGGTCCAGGTCGGCGTAGGTTTCAAAGCGCTGGCAAACCTGCTTGGCCAGATCGCCGTAGGGCATGGGATGGCGGACGGCCACCACTTTCTTGCCCATGGCCTTGAGGACGTCGCACACCTTGCGGGTGGTCTGGCTTTTGCCGACGCCGGTTCTGGTAGCGGTTACCGCCACTACCGGCTTGCTGGACCTGAGCATGGTGGTGGACGGGCCCATGAGGCGGAAATCGGCGCCCGCCGCCAGGACCAGCGAAGCCTTGTTCATCAGCTCGGCGTGGGAAATATCGCTGTAGGCAAAGATAACTTGCTCTACATTATGTTTTTTTATCAGTTCGGAGAGCTCCTCCTCAGCATGGATGGGAATCCCTTGGGGATACAGTTTTCCCGCAAGGACTGGCGGGTACACCCTGCCTTCAATGTCCGGAATCTGTGTAGCGGTAAAAGCTACGACTTCATAGGCGTCGTTGTCCCGGAAATGGACATTAAAATTGTGGAAATCCCGACCAGCAGCACCCATGATAATAACTTTGCTTGCCAAGAAAATCCTCCTCTGTTTTATATTTTTCCCTGGAGCGGGCAGGCCGCTCAGGGTTACAGCCTCGGCTGGGCACTCTCCGCCTCTTATCTTACCACAAGCGGCGGTTTTTAGGAAATACTAGCAGTGTAATGCGGCGCAAAGCCGGAAACTTCAATTGAGCGGACAAATATGGTAGGATGGTTGTGACCTGGATAGAATAACTTTTATTTACAGGAGGTCGGAATGAAGGACATCAGCAAAAAAATCGAAGCGCTCACTCTGGAACTGGCGGGTATCCGCAGCGTAGTCGGAACCAGGGGCGAAAACGACGTGGCGGAACGAATCTACACCAAGTTTAAGGAGATGAGCTATTTCCGCCGCCATCCCCACCGCCTGCAGTACATCCCCGCCGCAGGCGATCCCCTGGGCCGCAAAAGCGTGCTGGCCACCGTCAAGGGCGAAGGGGGGAACAGCAACAAGACCCTGGTTCTCATCGGCCACATCGATACCGTGGGCACCTCCGATTACGGCATGCTGGAGGAATACGCCACCCGCCCCCTGGAACTGGCGGAAAAACTGCGGGAAGTGGAGCTCCCCGAGGATGTGCTCAGGGATTTGGAATCCGGGGACTACCTCTTTGGCCGGGGCGTCTTCGACATGAAATGCGGCGTGGCCATTCTGATGACCATTGTGGAATCCATTGCTCAGGACGTCGCCAGTTTTGACGGCAATCTCGTCTTTGCGGCGGTCTGCGATGAGGAAGGCAATTCCGCCGGCATGCTATCGGTGGTGCCGGAATTGCTCCGCCTCAGGGAGCAAGAGGGTTTTGAGTATATAGCATTGCTGGACACCGATTACAGCGCTCCCCGGTTTGAGGGCGACAAAACCAGGTACATCTACGTGGGCACGGTGGGCAAGCTGATGCCCAGCTTCTACGTCGTCGGTTCCGAGGCCCACGGCGGCGACCCCTTCAAGGGGCTGGACCCCAACCACCTGTCCTCCGCCATCATGCTGGAAATCGACTTCAACACCAGGTACTGCGACGAGGCCGAAGGCGAAGTCACCGTCCCCCCCATTTCCATCCGGCAGCAGGACCTGAAACAGGAATATTCGGTGCAAACGGCCAAGGCCAGCTACCTGTACTTTAACTACGGGACCCACAGCAGCGGGCCCGACGAAGTACTGGCCAAGGTCATGGCCGGCGCCGAAACCGCTTTCCGGAAAGTCATCGACAGCCTCAATGCAGAGTACGAGAAGTACTGCCTGGCCAACGGGTTCCCCCATGAAAAGTTGCCCTGGCAGGCCCGGGTCATCTCCTACGCCCAGCTGTACGAGGCCGTCAAGGCCGAAAAGGGCGAGGAAGTGGACCGGGTGCTGGCGGCGCTGGAAGAAAAGCTGCTGGCCGACGACAGCATCGACGAGCGGATTTACGCCCTGCGCATGGTGGAGACGCTGCACAGCATGTGGTCCGACCAGAGGCCGGTGGTGGTGGCCTACTTCTCGCCGCCCTACTACCCCCATGTCTACGTCAGGGGCGAGTCGGAGCTGGAGAAAAAGCTGCTGGATGCAGTCCGGGAGGTCATCGCCAACACCGACGTTCCTTACGACATCCAATTGAAGAAGTTTTACCCCTATATCTCCGATTTGAGCTACGCCACGGCGCCCCAGGACGTCGATGCCCTGGATTCCCTCAGGAACAACATGCCCGGGTTCGGCAAAAAGTACTACCTGCCCCTGGAGGCCATGCAGGAGCTCAACCTGCCGGTGGTCAACATCGGACCCTTCGGCAAGGACGCCCACAAGTTTACCGAAAGGGTGGAGAAAAACTACTCCTTTGTCGTGGCCCCCAAACTGGTCTACGACACCATAATGAAGTTGTTGCGGTAACCCGCGCCCCCGGCGGCAAGCCGGGGGTTTTTTTGCGCCTCAGAAGCGGATGTTTACGGGCTGTCGGCACTGGGGACAGCGCCCGTCCTCGACGTCTGCGGTTACGGCAATGCCGCGACGGACCAGGACGTGTTTGCACCGGGGACAGCGGGTGGGCAGCTGCCACGACTCGGGCAGGTTGCCGGTATAGACGTGGTCCAGCTGCTCCCGGGCCAAGTCGGCCAGGGCGCGAATGAGGCCGGGGTCAGTGGGCGGCTGGGTCCACTTATGGGCGGGGTGGTAACGGGACAGGTGCAGGGGTATGCCGGGGTCGATGGCAGCGATGAAGGCGGCCAGTTCCCGAATTTCCTCCTCCCCGGTGTTGCGCCCTTCGATGAGCAGCGTGGTAATCTCCACGTGGCAGCGCTCCGCCGCCGCGGCGATGGCCCGCCGCACCGGGGCCAGGCTGCCGCCGCACCAGCGGCGGTAGAAATCGGGGCGGAAGGCTTTGAGGTCGATGTTGACGGCGTCGATGTGTTCCAGCAATTCCAGCCAGGGCCGTTCCCGGATAAAGCCGTTGGTGACCAGGACGGTCTTAAGGCCCCGCTCCCGCACCAGGGGAGCGGCGTCGCGGACAAATTCATACCACATCAGGGGTTCGGTGTAGGTAAAGGCCACGCCGCAGTTGCCCCTGTCGACGAGGGACAGGGCCAGGTCGGCCAGCTGGGCCGGAGTGAGGGTACGGGTAGGGTACTGGCGGGTGACGCTGGCCCAGTTTTGGCAAAAGCCGCAGGACAGGTTGCAGCCCCAGGAACCCGCCGACAGGATGAGGCTACCCGGGTAAAAGTGGTACAGGGGCTTCTTTTCGATGGGGTCCAGGGCCAGGCCCGAGACCTGGCCGTAATTGGCGGCGTACAGCGTGCCCCCGCGGTTGCAGCGCACCCGGCAGATCCCTGCTTCCCCAGGCCTTATCCGGCAACCGTGGGGACAGAGGCGGCAGTGCACGACGCCGTCCTGCCCGGGGTCCCAATACCTGGCTTCGTGCATGCTAATGGTACCTCTCGACGGTAAAGGTGAAGAGCTCGGCTTCCCCGGCCTTGTCCGGGGGGATGCCCGCCTTGGCGCACACTATGCGCAGCTGCTCTTCGGGGGTGTCGACTCCGGGCAAATCGGGCAGCAGCAGGCCCTGTCTGCCCCGCCAGCGGGCAATGAGGCCCAGCCGGGCGGGGTCCAGCTGAGAAAACCGGGCGGGGGCAGGCGCACCCAGCACATCGACGCTGATGCTCAGCTGGTCCAGTTCGGCCAGGGTTACCGGCGCAAAGCGGGGATCCCGGGTGGCGGCGGCGATGGCATTGGCCACTATTTCCCCGGCCAGGTGGGGTTGCGTGGGCTCCACGGTGCCAATGCATCCCCGCAGCTGGTCGTCCAGCTTGAGGCTGACGAAGGCCGCCGCCCGGCGGTCCAGCGGCGGCTCTGCGACGGGGTCCAGCACCCGGCCGCTGGTGAGATAATGGCGGATGGCCTCCCGGGCCAGCCGGACGTGGGGGCTGGCAGCGGCGAGACCTTTTGTCGCGAACTCCACCACGGCGCCGTTGCCGGGGCCTGGCTCAAGAGTGGCCACCAGGTAACCGACGCCAAAGGGCCCCTGGTAACTGAGGACCTCGGTGGTGCAACTGCGGCCGGCCAAAGCGCCCAGCAGGGTGACCAGGGGGCGCCAACCGCACTCCGCCGCCCGCAGCCGCAGGTCGGGGGGGATGGAAACGACGGCCTGGAAATCTCCCCGGGCCAGGGCGTTCCGGATCATTCCGTCAAATTCCGCTCCAGCGGGATTATACGGCGAAGGGGCATTTTCGGTCAGGCAGTGGGACAAATCGCCGCTGGCGACGATGGCGGTGGGCTCCTGGGCGGCCTGGGCCAGCACCCGGCCAACGGCATAGCATTGCGCCGGCGGCAGGCCGCCGATGCGCACGCACACCACCCGCCCCCGCCAGCCGGCCTGCTCCAGGTACCACAGGGGCACCATGGTCCCGTGGTCGAGGACGGCGCTGTGGCGATGAGCTGCCAGTTGCCGGGGGCTCAGGGCCACCAGGGGCAGGTCCCGCTCCCGGGCCAGGGCTTCCGCCCGGCGGACGTAAGCACAGTTGCAGGGCCAGGACATGGCCACCGTGGCGCCAAAGGGCGTGAAATCGCCCCGGAGGGGATCCCAGTCCGCCATGGTGTAGGCGTCGGAAAAGACCGGCCCGTGGGGGGTGACCACCACCACGGTATCGGGATTTTTCGCCGCCAGCCGGCGGGAAAATTCCCGGTAGGCGGCATCGGTTTCCCGGACCGCAGCCTTTTCTTTGTCGCCAATGCCCTCCACCAGCAGCGGCGGGTGGGGGACGAAACCGGCAAAGACAACCGAGGACATGAATTTCACCTCTCTCCGCAATATTCCTTGCCTACGTACGGCGAAGTCATGGCGGCCAGCAGCGCGCCATAACCCAGGTTAAAGGCGAGGACGTCGCCCACCGCCAGGGGCTCGGGATAGTCCGTCACGTCGACGATGAGGTGGTCGCTGCTGGCGCCCAGGATTTCGGCGCCCGGGGGCGGGGTGAGGCTTTCCGGCACAACGTCCTGGCGGCCCAGGGCCAGTATGGCCCGGCGGCGGATGCCTTTGTCCACAAAGACGGGCGCGCCGCCAAAGGCGTCCTGGCCGATTTCACCCACCGGCAGCGACGGCTTTTCCTTCAGTTCGATAATTTCGGCCTCCAGCCGGAAACAGTCCAGATGGGCGCCGGGAATGGGCTGCCTGGCCGTCGTCTCCCGGCCCAGGAGGATGCTTTCGCCCAGGCGCAGCTGGGTAATGGGCGGCAGCGTCCCGGCCAGCACCAGGGGCAGGCTGCTGGAATTGCCGCCGGAGATGACCGGCAGGGGGCGGCCGTAAATTGCTTCCGCCCGCCTGTGGTATTGCACCAGGCGGCCCAGGTTTTCCGGGCTGGGAATGACTCCGCCGTAGCAGGTCAGGTTGGTGCCCAGGCCCAACAGGCGGATGTGCTCCAGCCGGGCAATTTCCCGAACATATTCGTCCAGGGCGTCGGGCCAGATGCCTTCCCGGAGGTCGCCCAGGTCGACCATGAGGATGATGTCGTGGCACAGGCCGGCGGCGCCGGCGGCTTCATTTAACGCCTTAATGGCAGCCAGCTCCGAGTTGAGGCTGCACTGAAAGAGTTCCACCACTTCCCGGGCCTGGCCGGGCATGGGCAGGCGCAGCAGCATCAGGGGCGCGGTGATCCCCGCCGCCCGCAGGCGGCGGGCGTTTTCCAGCCGCGATTCGGCCAGCAGCTCCAGGCCGCCGGCCAGCATGGCCCGGGCCACCAGGGGATCGCCGCAGGCGGCCTTGGTCACTCCCGCCACCACAACCCCCCGTTGCCGGCACAATTGGGCCAGGAGGGCGGCGTTGGCCCGTATCTTATCCAGGTCAATGCTGAGTTTGGGTTGCATGGCTCTCCCCCTGTATTCCTGCGGAATTGAGCATCAGCTCTACCGCCGCCCGGGGATGGCTGTGGGCCAAAACCCCTGCAGCGGCCATGATGTAATGCCGGTCGATGACTATCCTGGCCTCGGCCGGCGGCCCAAGAAATGCGGGATCGGGATGGCCCCGCACCCCGACCAGAATCTCTTCGGGCCGGGGCAGGCGGGTCAGGGCGCCGCCGGTGCCGATGATCCAGCGCACCCGGGTCAGGTCCTTGCCCCGGGCCATTTTGATTCTGCCGCCGGGGCCGTACACGTGTTTGATGCGGCCGGCATGGCGCTCCAGGGCGGTCCTGACCGCCGCCCGGGCCAGTTCCCGGGCCAGGGCTATTTCCGGCTCAGCGGCGGGGATGGGGACGACGTGCCTTTCCGGTTCGGGCGTGCCCAGGCGGGCGGCCAGTTCCTCCCGGCCGATGAGGGCGATGAGGTTGCCGGCATTGCGGTAAACGCCCAAATCCCCTTCCACCGTGCGCTTGGCCAGGGGCTCGGGATTGAGCAAAATGGCATTGACTTCGTCGGAACCGGGAGTGACGGAATGCAGGTCGGTGGTGGCGCCGCCGACGTCGAAGACCATGAGGTCGCCCAGGCGCTGGTACAGGGCAACGGCGGCGTTGAGCACCGCGCCGGGCACCGGCTGGATGGGCCCGTCCACCAGCTCCCGGATCTTGCCCATGCCGGGGGCGTCGACGATGTGTTCTTCAAAGGCGGCCTGGATTGCGCGGCGGGTGGGCTCGATGTTGAGCTCGTCGATGCGCGGATAGACGTTCTCCACCACGATGAGCCGGTAGCGGGTGGGCCGAAATATGCGCCGCACTTCCTCCTGAACGGCGACATTGCCGGCGTAAATCAGGGGGACGGGCAGGTCGAGGCTGGCCAGTTTCTCGGCATTTTCCAGGACGATGCCGCGCTCGCCGTAGTCCACGCCCCCGGCCAGGAGGATGATGTTGGGGCGGATGGCGGCGATTTTCTCCAGGTCGGAATCGGCAATGGGACCGGCGGTGAGATGGCGCAGCACCGCCCCGGCCCCCAGGGCAGCTTCCCGGGCCGCCCGCACCGTCATGTCGTAAACCAGGCCGTGAACCGTCATTTTCAAGCCGCCGGCGGCGCTGCTGCAGGCGCAGATGTGGTCCCAGTCCAGGTCAGCGGCGCCCAGTTTGTCCCGGAGATCGGCCAGGGCCAGGTTGAGGCCCCGGCGCACGTCCCCTTCTTCCACAGTTGTGGGACCCTGGCCCTGGCCGGCCAGGCGGGGTGAGGAGTCCAGGCCGGTAAAGCCGCTGACCACGGTGGTGGTGCTGCCGATTTCCGCCACTATTATCTCCAGTTTCACTGACCCCACCTCTCAGCGCCGCCGGTTTTCCACCAGGAAGCTGGCCACGGCGTGGCCCTTGGTGCCGCGGCCAAAGCCGGCGTCCATGCCCTCTTCCACGGCGATGTCGTTGGTGACCTGGGTCCCCCCGGCCACCAGCAGGATCTTGTCGCGAATGCCCTTTTCAACGCAGAGGTCGTTGAGCTTGCGCATGTTGATGCGGTGGATGTCGGCGTGGGTGATAATGGTGCTGATGAGGATGGCGTCGGCGGCGGTTTCAATGGCGGCGTCCACCACCTTTTCCACCGGGACTGAGGTGCCCAGGTAGTGGCACTTGATGCCGTAGCCTTCGATGCCGCCGTGCTTGATGTCGATGATTTCCCGCATGCCCACCGAATGCTCGTCCTCGCCCACCGTGGCGGCCACGACGGTCATGGGGTTTTCTTTGACGGCCCGGCGGATTTCCTCTTCCGACAGCAAGGGCTTTTCTTCGGGAATGTGCAGGGTTGCAGGATCGATGTCGATTTCTACCCTGCCCTTGAGCTCCAGGAAGGTGCCTTCAGCGGGATGCAGGGGCAGGCGGTTGATGACCTCGGCATCTTTGATGCCCATCTTCTCGGCCAGGGCCAGGGCGGCGTATTCCGCCGTCCGGGCGTCGGCGGGAAAGAACAGGTTGATGCTGACGATGCCGTCGGCATACCATTCCACCTCGGGCCGGAGCAGGCCCTTTTGGCGGTGCTCGGCTGTAGCTTCCAGGCGCTTGCCGACGTTGTCCTCTTCGTCCAGCTCGTCGATGTAGGCGATTTTGTCGGGATTGCACAGCGTGCACCCGTCGATGAGGGCGCAGGGTTGAGCCAGGCCCGGGGGCAGGTTGTTGTAACCGTAGTGATGGCAGACCGGGGCCAGGTAGTCATCGTCCCGGGGCACCACAGTATCAGCGGCGACGCCGCCGTCGACGCGGCGCACAATGCCGTCGCCGTTGCGCTGGGGATAGTAACCCGAGTCGACGAAGAAGCCCTGCTCCACGGCCCGGAAATAGCCGCCCACGGCGATGATCTCTTCCAGGAAGAGCACTGCCCGTTCCTTGAGTTCCCGCACCTTCTCCCGCAGAATGCCGTCCTTTTTCAGTTCCACCATGTCCTTGATGCCGTCCAGGCCGATGAGCATCTGCTTGGCAGTATTTACGGCGGCGATGTTGTTGTAGTGCCAGGGGACATTGCGGCCCTCGTCGGGGGTGATGGTGCTCTGAATGTCGACGCTGGTCAGGCGGGAAATGAGGAGGTTCATGGTGTGGTTGACGGTTACCTCCCGGGGGTCGGCCTCCATGTACTTGGTGTTCATCTGGGCCCGCATCCTGAAGCCGGCAAAGAGCTCCCGCAGGGCCACAGCATAGGGGAGGTCGATGTACACCTCCGGCGCCGGCGCCGCGGTGGGGGGCACGGTGGACAGGCTGATGAGCTCACGCTTCATGCCCGCTTTCAGCGAGAAGGCGCAGTTGATGCCGTGCTGCACCATGAGCTCGGGCATGACCTTCCACGCTTCCCGGGCGGTGGCGTTGGCGTTGTGGGCGCCGTCGATTTGCAGCATGTCGACGCTGGCCATGATCTTCTTGGCCTCGGCGGCGTCGACAAAGGAGCGCACCATGTTGACATTGCGGTAGAGCACGTTGTACTGGGGGTCCTGGTGGGCGCCGTTGACGCCCTCTTCGGCAAAGAGCACCGCGATGTCGGGGCCGGCGACGCCGCTGACGTAGGAATGAAAATTGATGGGGCGGCCCACTTCGTCTTCAATGAGGTCCAGGGCCTTGCGGGTGGCCCGGATCTGTTTGCGGGAAATGGGCACGCCGCCGATGCCCTCGGGCGTGCCTTCGATGAGCCCGTCATAGTGACTCTGGCCGGCGGTGCGGATGACCATGATGTGGTCGGCGCCGTGCCAGGCGGCCATGCGCATGCGGCGGATGTCGTCTTCAAAGCGGCCTGAAGCAATTTCGGTGGTGATGACGCATTCGGGCTGGGGGTCGATGCCGCCAAAGTACTTGGCAGCGGGCAGGGAGATGCTGTTCTTGAGGTTTTCCGAAGCCTGCCGGTACTGGAAGGGCCCGATTTGGGTACCCGGGGGCAGGGGTTTGCGCCAGGTCCAGCCCTTGCGGCGGGGCCGGTAGTGCTCCAGGTCCCGCAGAATTTCCTCGATGTCAATTTTCTCATGGATTTTCAGGGCCATTACCTGCCACCTCCCCTGGCGAACTCTGCGGTGACCTGAGGCCAGAGCTCGCCCCTGATCAGGGCCAGGCCCGCTTCGCGATAGGGCCGGCCGGAAATTTCTGCAGCCTTGAGTACCACGTGCCCGGCCCCTTTACCCAACAGCCCCTGTTCCTGGCATTTTTCCACCAGGGCCTTGGCCTCCAGGCTGCTGAAGCCCATGCGCAACAGCACCGAACGCTCGATGGCGGGGGATGTGTGGGTGCGGGCCAGCTCGGCCAGGGGTTCCACCACCTGGTCCAGCAGTTCCCAAAACCTTTGGTGCAACTCTTCATCGCTGAGACCGGCCAAATGCCGGCGCCGCTGTTGAAAATCGTCTTTGCGTTCCATTATTTCACCTCGCGGGCAATTGCTTGGACAAATTCGGGCGTGCAACGGCAGTCTTCGGCCAGGAAGCTGATGTCCGCCGCCGTCAGCTCCGCCCCGTCCAGCTGGGCCAGAGCGTTTTTGATATACGAACGCCGCAGGCCGTCGAGATCAATGTCCACTGCCCGGATCAGGCCGGGATGCTCGGGCAGGATTATGGACCGGCCGGGTACGCTGTCGGCGGGGTCGCCGGCCCTGACCTCAATGCCGTTTTGCCGGGCAAAGCTGAGCTGGGCTGTGACATGCTTGCCGGCGCCGGTGTATTCGGTTTCCTGCACCACCACGACCTGGTCCCGGTCCATCTCCCGGGCCAGGGCCATGGCGGCGGCCAGGGAGATGTTGCCTGCCGGACCCCGTTCCAGGCCTTCCAGCTGAGCCAGGAGCTCGGTGACGTAGAAGGCCTCTCCCTGGGTGACGGTGACGTAGCGGTCCATGTAGCGCAGGGGACGGGCGGCATTGCGGGGCACGTCGGCCCGGTCGGGCCAGGTGGCAAAGGGCACGCCAAAGCCGGTGTGCCCGGTGGTAAAGGACTTGCGGTTGAAGTCGGCATCGCTGGCCATGTGCAGTCCCCTGAGGTCGACGCTGGCTGCCACCACCCGGGCGCGGCATCCGGCCTTGCGCAGGCCCCGGGCTGTGCCGGTGAGGTTACCGCCGCCGGCATGGGTGACCACCACCACGTCGGGCTCGACCTGGTATTTTTCCCGCATTTGCCGGGCGATTTCCCAACCCAGGGTTTCCACCCCGGCGATGGCGAAGGGAGTGTACAGCGAAGCGTTGAAGAAGCCCGTCTCCTCCAGGGTGCGCAGAAAGACGTAGAAAAGTTCCGGGCCCACCGAAAGCTGCAGAACTTCGGCGCCGTAAGCTTCGCAGGCCCGGCCCTTTTCGGCAATTTCAGGCTGGTAGACGCCGCGGCTGTCAAAGGCCTCCTGGATGACTATGCATTTGAGCCCGCGGGCGGCGGCCTGGGAGGCTACGGCGGCGCCGTAATTTCCGCTGGTAGCGGCCACTACTCCTTTGTAGCCGTGTTTGGCGGCGTGGTAAACCGAAAGGGCGGCGCGGCGGGCTTTAAAGCTGCCGGAGGGGTTGGCGGCTTCGTCCTTGAGGAATATGCGGGCGCCCTTGCCCTTGGGGGCGGTGAGGCGCACCAGCCTGGTTATGTTGCGCAATTCGTAGAGGGGCGTGTTGCCGACGCCGGTCTCCTGCTGGATGGCAGCCACTTCGTCCAGGCTGTAGCCCGCCTCCGTCATCATGGCCTGGTAATCAAAGGCCAGGCGGCCGCGGACAAAGCGGGTGTAGTCGATGCCCACCGCCTGCTTCATGATGTCGTTGCTGCGAGCCATTACCGCCTGGTAGCTGTTGTCCTTCACTGCTCTTTTCCTCCTTCCAGCAGGGCCCGCACCCGGGGGCCGATGCTCAGGAGCTCGGGCACGGCCTGGCCGAAGTCGTGGCTGTACCGGGGCAGGACCTGCACCAGTTCTCCTTCCAGGATGCGGCCGCTGAGGGTTTTAATCCGGACGGTGTCGCCTATTTCAGCCTCGCCGACCAGGAACCCCTTGGCCAGCATGATGAGGGGCACTTGGGCGGTGTCGGGAGGCACCTGAGGGGCGCGTTGGCCGGGGGGCAGAATTTGTATCCGTATCTGCACCCAGGTTCCCGGCGCCACTGGATTATTGGCCAAAGTAATCCCTCCTCTTCTCCATCAGCGTACGGATGTCGGCCATGAGGGCGGATGGCACCGGCAGCTGGGTCATGTTCTTGAGGCCGGGGCTGCTGGCGATGACATTGGGAATTGAGTTAACCGCCAGGGCGATGGTGCCGATGCCGCCGGGAATTTCTGGCCGAATGGCCAGCCTGATGTCGGGCTCGCCGTAAATTTCAATGAAGTCTCCGGTCTCCACCCCCTCGACCTCGGGACGGACCTGCTGGGGATGAATGAGGGTGATGACAGTCTCGCCGTCCTTGATGCCGTATGCAATGTGGCGGCAGCCCGCCACCATGCCGGGCTGGACCTGGACATGGGGAGTTTCCCTGTATTTTTTGGCGATGATGGGTTCCTTGGTCTGGCGGATTTCGTCCAGCTCCCAGCCCAGGGCGGCGGCAATCATGGCAATGGACTCGGGAAAACCGACGTGGCCGACGATGGTGCCGGCCTCGACTCCGGCGGCAAACTCTTCGGGGGTGGTGCCGACGCCCTGGGTCTTCATGACGGTGGGCCCGAAGGGCGAAAGGTCGTTGATGCGGGAGGCCCTTATTTCCCTGACGGAATAACAGACGCCGGTGAGGGCGACGATGAGCAGGTCCAGCACAAAACCGGGGTTGATGCCGGTGCCCAGGACGGTGACCTTGTTTTCCACCGCCAGCTTGTGGATTTGGGCGGCCAGCTCCGGCTGTTGCTGGTGGGGAAAGGCCATTTCTTCGGCGATGCAAATGACGTTTTTGCCGGCTTCCACGGCCTGGACGATTTGGGGAAAAACCTCCCGGGTAAAGGACCCCGTAGCGATGAGCACCACATCGGCCTCGGCAGCCAGGGCCTGGGCGGGATCGGCGGTCACCTGCGCCCGGCTTCTGACGCCAAAGAGTTCGGCCAGGGTCTTGCCCTGCTTGCCGGGATCGGCATCGATGGCGGCGACGCTTGCGGCGCCCGCTTTGGCGTCCAGCAGCTTGACCATGCCGCCGCCCATGGCGCCGAGGCCCCAATGGATGACGCGTACCGTCACAACCAACACTCCTTTTGCCAGTATTATACTTAGGGTTCCCCTTGCTCTATTGCAAAAATCATGCCCGGCTGAGATTGGCGCGGACAAGGGCGCGGGGACGTAAAAAAATCCTGGCGCCAGAAACTTGGCGCCAGGATACGCAAAATCTTTTGCATTACTTGTCTTTGCCTTTGTTTTTCTTCTCCTTGAGCTGGCCTTTGCCGATGTTGCCGTTGTTCTTCTTTTCCTTCAGCTGGCCCTTGCCGGGATTGCCTTCGTCTTCATCTGCCGGCTCATCTTCGGCGTCGTCGTCAAAGTCCTCCAGGGACAGACCGTGTTTTTCGGCCCAGCGCCGCTGCTGGCGGCGGGCGTTTTCAATGGCCCGGTTGAGGCCATCCCGGGCCGCTTCGGGATTGCGGTCGCGGATTTGTTCCAGGTGGCGGATGCGCTCCTGGTATTTCTCCATCTTCCTGTGTACGGGACAGTCTTCATCCTCATCGCACTCCTCGCATTCCGCGCACCGTTCCACCCGCTCCATGGCCCGGCCCATATTTTTCAGGGCGACTTCCAGGCTCGCCACCGCTTCATCGGTCAGCTCCAGTTCTTCCAGTTCTTCGGCCTCCACGTCTTCCAGCAGGCGGTCAAAAAGCCCCTCGGCCGATTCCTCCAGATTGGCAATGGCCCTTTGCAGAACGCGCTGCTGCCTTTTGCTCAGCTCTTTGTCGGCATATTTTTCTTCCAGAGCCTTTAGTTCTGCAGCCCTCTTCTCCACCAGCTCGGCCAGCAGTTCGGTTTTGCGCTCCTGGTTGAAGGTGAGCCAGACCTTTATGTTCTCCAGCAGACGCTTGAAAAAGTAGAAGGGTGAATCGGGAAGCAGGCCGGGATCGGTATCCTCATCTTCGTCCTCATCTTCGTTCTCATCTTCGTTCTCATCTTCGTCTTCGTCTTCGGCAGCCTCTTCGCCTTCACCGGCGTCCTGATCCTCATCGCCGGCGTCTTCGTCCTCGTTTTCGGTGCCGTCTTCAGTTTCGGCGGCCTCTTCCTCTTCATTTTCAGCCGGGTCTTCAGCCTCGTTTTCGACAGGCTCTTCCTGGTCGCTTTCACCGGGATCCGTCTCGTCCTCTACTACAGTAACCACTACCTGCACAGTCTCGTCTTCGGAGCTTCCCTGCTGGGCCGCCGCAGCCGGCAGCGCGGCCAGGACCATGGTCAGGGCCAGCAACAGGGCCAGGTACTTCTTCACCTTCTCAACCTCCTTTGCATCTTTCTACCTATATATTCGCCCGGCGAGGACAAAACAGGGGTATTTGAACAGGAATTTTCCCCGTCCAAACCGAATACTTCTGTAGCGACTGCGCCTGTGCAGGAAAGGGGTGCCGGCATGTACGATGTCATCATCGTCGGGGGCGGTCCGGCAGGAGCCACCCTGGCCCGCTTCATCGGCCGGGACATGAAAGTACTTGTCCTCGACCGCCGCGACCTGGGGAAGCCCTATGCCGGGGGATTTGAAAAGTGCTGCGGGGGGCTGCTGGCCCCCGATGCGCAGAAAATGCTGGCCCGGTTTGGCCTGGGCCTGCCCCGCTCGGTCCTGGCGGGGCCGCAGCTTTTTACGGTGCGCACCATCGACATGGCGACCAGGCAACAGCGCTTCTATCCCCGGGATTACATCAACATCGACCGGGAGCGGTTTGACCGCTGGCTGGTCAGCCTGCTGCCCCCGGAGGTGGAAGTCTGCTGGGGCGCCCTATTCCGGGGCATTGAGAGAAACAGCCAAGGCATAGTGGTATCATTTACTGTGAACGGCAAGGAGCGCCGGGAATTGTGCCGGCTGGCGGTGGGCGCCGACGGCGCCCGCTCTTTGGTGCGCCGCGCCCTGGCGCCGAGGCGGCAGCCGCAGGTGTACGTGGCAATCCAGGAATGGTTTGCCGTCCCCAAGGCCTATCCGTATTATTCCGCCGTCTTTGACCCGGCAGTCACCGATTTTTATTCCTGGACCATTCCCAAGGACGACCTGCTGGTGGTGGGCTCGGCCATTCCCGCCGGCGCCGATGTCCTGGGGCGCTTTCAGCTGCTCAAAGACAAGCTGGCCCAATGGGGTTATGTCCTGGATGAGCCGGTGCGGCGCCACGGTACTCACCTGCTCCGGCCAGCTGGCCTGGGGCAAATATGCCTGGGCAGCCGGGACGTCGTCCTCATCGGCGAGGCGGCGGGTTGGATCAGCCCCAGCTCCGCCGAAGGCCTCAGTTACGCCTTCCGCAGTGCCCTGGCCCTGGCCCGGGCGCTGGACAAGGGCGCCGAGGGGGCGGCCGCCCGTTACCGCCGCCACTGTCGCGGCTTGTCTGCCAGCATCCTGGCCAAGCTGGGCAAATCCCCGGCCATGTACAAACCTTGGCTGCGCAAACTTGCCATGGGCTCAGGACTGTTCAGTCTGCAAATAGAATTCGAGGAGGTAATGTCATGAAAAAACGCCTGACCCGTTCGGAAGTGCCGGTTGAACAGACATGGAAACTGGAGGATATTTTTGCCTCCGAAGCGGACTGGGAAAGGGAACTCAAAGCGGTGGAGGCGGAACTGCCCGCCTTTGGCCGGGAGCTGGGCCGGCTGGGCCAGGGGCCGGCCGCCGTCCTGGATGTGCTGCGCAAAATGGAGACTTTTTCCAGGCGCTTTTTCCGCGTCAGGGCCTACGCCAACCTCAACTTGTCCACCGACGGAACCAATCCTGCCAACCAGTCCGCCATGGGCCGGGCCGGCGCGGTGGCGGCAAAATACCAGGCTGCCATGGCCCTGTTGCGCTCCGAGCTCCTCAGCCTGCCCGAGGGCGTCGTG